>Ga0066608_1000984_pt1 | contig 15704 bp, 15 predicted proteins | sample SaaInlV_DNA_135m_FD_60377 | JGI IMG/M metagenome (GOLD analysis project Ga0066608, IMG submission 60377) | Marine microbial communities from expanding oxygen minimum zones in the Saanich Inlet - SI075_LV_DNA_135m | ecosystem: Environmental > Aquatic > Marine > Unclassified | place: British... | reverse complement strand
TCAACCGGCTCATCATCGAGTCTGTCAACCGATTCAGTAAAAACGTTTGCTGTCCATCGCAAAAACTTTTCATTCGAAGGGCACACATCAATGCAAATTCGTTGCTTGATATCTACAAACCTTGTTGCCCACAAAGAAATAGTATCCTTGCTTAGAATTTTGTTCTTTGCTGTTCGGTCGACATACCACTTATTGCGAAAGGCCTCCAATGCGTCAAAAATAGTGAATTTTTGAGATCCCGTCATAGGAGTATTTTCTTTCAAGTATGCCAGCATATTCCGACTGTACTTATCTACACCTTCAGATGTAACGAAATACCTAATTAGCATCTTGATTTGATCCTCAGTCGGATCGGTAGAAATGTTAACTAGTCTGTACATCATGTTAGATGGCTGCACTCCGTCATTGACAAGTACACCCAGTGATGCACCAGCAACATCTTGAACAAACCCCCAATTCCGTTCTGCGAAAACCGTGGTTGTCATTGAAATCTCAATATTGAAGAATTTCTTGGCTGTTTCGTTATCCGATTCCATGATGAGCATCAGAAATTCAACAACGTGTGGGATGGAGTCCGGAACGAGTTCTGTGATTTTGTCAATGAACAACTTCACGTTTCCAACATTGCTTTCCGTTTTGTTGTAAATTGCTTTTGGTACCCACATGGCTCCATTAAGTGCTGTGCAAATGAACAACTGAGAGAACACTGTTGCGTCCATCTTTTGACCAAGACTTGCAATTTCTTCATCGAACAAAGTTGATTTTTCAGAAGAAAGTTTGCTGAGGATTCCGTTAAATGCATTTCGGTTCCTTTGCATCTTAATCACATCAAGAGGATCAACTAGATCCAACTCATCCCTTTCGTTCAAAATCTTGAGAATTCTCAAAAATTCTACGATATCTCGAACTTTCAAAATACCACAATTCCTTTCACGTCGCATTGTGTCGAATTCGGTATATATCTTATCAATATACTCAAATCCAATTGAGAACAGAATGTAGTAAGCCATGTCAAGCGCTTCGTCGACCTTAAGCTTGTCTGACAAAAGAACAGATCCAACAAGGCTTTCGTCGTATCTGTTTTCCGAAAAAACATCCTCCATCTTCACCATTCGAAGAGAAAATGCTTTTTTCAAAACCTCAAAATTTCCATCGTGAGCAGCACGATGAATCCATGGATTTTGGAAAAGTGCAGTGTCAATATTGGACAAAACCGACTTGTACGGCTCCATTGTCAGGAGCTCATCCATCAACTTAACACTTCCACGACTTCCAACAATTCCAACAACCAAAGGAGCAATGAAATATTGAATCTCTTTTTCCGAAGGAGGTGGTGTGCAACTCGAAAGAAACTCTTCGAGCTTCTCAACCGTTTGAGGTTCCCAGATCTTCTTTGTGTTTTTGATTCTGTCAAACTGGCGTCGTCTCGACCAGTAACAATTTTGCACAAAGGAGAAAGTGAAATCAATTTCTGTATCAGGAGAAGAAGTTACCAGTTCTCGAACTGCTTCCATATTTTCCATGATACGAGTTTCGTTTTTCAAAATCTCATCGATTTTCGGAAAATGACCGAAAACATCGATAAGAGTTTCGATGACAGGAATTTTTGCAAAGTTTGGCACATCGGGCGTTGCAATACGAGCATGGTAGCCACCACGTCCGCGACCACGTCCGCGACCACGTCCACGACCACGACCACGACCACGTCCACGACCATGACCACCACCTCGACCTCTGCCACGAGTACAACCTTGGTCGCGCGATTGGCTACGTCCGGCATATGAGCCTGGGCGGAGTGTGATAAATCGTGATTCGGCGAGAGTTGCCATTTTAGATTTTTCCGTATATCTATGTGACATACAGGACCGTATGGATAGTAATATAATGGGTATGCTAATGAATCAAAAAATCAATTTTTTTGATGTATTATATATGAATAAATAAATGATAGTAAATGTAGCCGTTTTATGCGGATGCCTCAAGAGCCCTCAGTTCCATATCATATAGGGGATTTGCATCGTCAGATAGTCCCTTGATATCCCTATACCATCTGTAAAAGCACACCTTCGCCTGTTGGTGAGATGTAGTACCCGGCTTTTGTGGTACAAACTTATCTTTGAAAGTATCGTACCAAGTTTCTGGAGACATCATAGTTTCGTTCTTTCGCCAGAACATAATGATATTTTTCTTAGATGGTTTCCATCCCTTGAAAATATTCGGACCGATCACTTGACCAATATCTGCATATAGTGGAATACCCATGAAATGTCCATCCATCAGAAGATTCATCTTTTTCACTGCAAGTGGACAAATGTTATATTGTAGCATTTGGAAAAAGAATCTGATGTTATTTCCAACATATGTGCCCTGAAGAGCACCAGCAGCTTCAACAATATCAGATGTACTTCCAAAGATCTTTGCTTGATAGGGGTGTTGCTAATTAGTAAAAAATTACTTTTTTCTAAAAAAACCACAAAATCTCTTTTTTGGTTTGATTTGTGTATCAACTATATCATATGGGTTAATAACGTTTAATATCCATGGGTGTTGTTTACATTGTTCTATTTCAGGACGATCTAATGGATTTATTTTCAATAACGACAAAATAAAATCCTGCCCATGTTTTGAAATATTACTTTTTTTTAATTGTATTATCGAATCTGTTTCAAATTCACACTCACAATATGCAATATATTCATCTTTCATAAATATTCTTTTATTTATAACACATGTTAATAATGTCATACCAAGACTCCATAAATCCGCTTTGTGAGTATAAAAATATTTCGAAAAGATTTCTGGCGCAATATATGGGAATGTTCCTACATAATCGTTTGCATACATTCCGCATTCCAGTATAACTTGTGATAAATCAAAATCTATTAAAACTATTTTTTCATCATTCCCCAATAATATATTATCTGGTTTTATATCTAAATGAATAATATGTTTATATTTCAAGTGTTCTAATATATCAATAATTTGTTTTGTTATTATTCTTAAATAATCTTCGGACATATTTCTAAGACTACTATCGAACAAATCTCCTTTTTCGTAATACGGAAATATTAATATTTCCATATTATATAAATCAAATGAATCAACAGGTGCCATTATACCTTTAAATTCTGATATTTTATTTAATATATATAATTCTTTGTTTTGCAATCGATCTTTTTTTATTATTTTTATAATGGCACTCATTAAAGTTGTTTTGTCTTTTACCAAAACCACTTTTTTATTAGATGATGATGATAATATTTTTATTATATCATATCTATCGCTAATTTGAATTGGTATTCTAATATTCAAACGATCTTTCCACTCTACTGACATTTATATTCGATATCTAATACACAACAGAAAGAAAGAAATATTGCAATACGGTGGTATATTTATTGTATTAAAATAAATAAAATTTATATATATATTATACATAGGAGCACACTCCACTCAAACAAAATAATAAATCATGATACAAAATATGGGAAGAGAATATGATAAACTTTTCGATGAACAATTATTCAATCAATACGATAAACCCCCGCGTAGAAAACTCAAAGAAATACTTGGAAATTTTGTTTCCGACAATCCTAATATATACAAACAAGATTTAATCATTAACTCAAAAACGTGCAAATATAAATTTATTGAATTTCAGGTGTGTACTCAATGGACTGACAAATATCCATATAAATTTTTATACATATACGAAAGGAAGAAAAAATATGGAGAAGATACACTTTTTATTACTTTCAACAAAAAATTTACAAAAGTGTATTTATTTGATGTGAATGGAATAGAAAATTTTAGAAATCTAGATAAATATCCATCTGTTTGGGTATACACGATACCACTTTATAAAGCAAAATACGTTAAATTACTGGATCTAAATAAACAAATAATAAAACAACTATAATATGAATATTATATCAAAGAATTACATTTATAATTCTTTAATAAATTGGTTTATCATATTTTAATTTTAATTTTAACAGACGGTTGTTTTCTCACATTATCTGCTTTTTTTTTACTGTCTGGATATATTTTTTCCGGATCTCTAATATTTGTTATTTTAATACCCAACTGATATTCACAAAGAAAGCAACCACCTGCGTCAGTTTTCCTTTGGCATTGATCCATAACATGATCTTTACTGCATTTCAAAATATAATCGACAATTTTGATACCGAATTGGCCATCTGCCAATTGTCTCAAACCTTCGTCATAATTTATCCAAAAATAGCAATGTAGACAAACTGTATTTTCGGCAGACATTGTAATCATCATATCTTTTTTATCAAAATATTTATGGCAAAATTCACATTGTCTTAATATATCTTTTGGAAATTTTTTAGCAATCTTCTCATCGACTATACCGTCAGATGTTAAATTTGGCAACACAACTTCCTCTTTACTAATCTTTTTATATACTGGCTTGTTCTCAATTTCTACTTCTATTTCGTCTTCACTGTCCGTGCAAGATAATTCCTCTTCATCAGAACTCATTGTAATAATACAATTAATTATACTAATATATATGTGTAATTTGTTACAGATTCAATTTTTTAGAATATTATTTTCAGACAAGATAAAAAATTGAATCGTAATTAGCATTAATAAATAATGATTTAAAGTAAATAATAAACAGTAAACACTAATACCAGTATGAGTAAGGAACAATCTTATTACGATATTTTGAAAATAGAAAAAAGTGCAGATCAGAAAGCAATTAAAAAAGCTTATCGCAAATTAATAATAAAATGGCACCCTGATAAAAATAATAATAGCAAAGAATCAGAGGAGAAATTCAAAAAGATTTCAGAGGCATACGAAGTATTATCAGACGAAAAAAAGAGAAATATATATAATAAATATGGAAAAGATGGTCTCAAACAAAAAGGATATGAGTTCGATCCTGGTGATATTGGAAATATTTTCAAACAATTCTTCAAAGGTTCTGGTGGGTCTCCTTTTGGAGGATTTGGTGGTTTTGATGAAGAAGAACAAAGCGACGAACCTGAAGATATTCAAACTCTTTACGAAGCTACATTAGAAGAAGCTTTTTCTGGAGAAACTGTTAAAACATCTATTAAAAGACAAACAAAATGCAAAAAATGTTCAGGGTCCGGCTCAAAATCTGGGGTAACTACCAAATGTTCAGAATGCAAAGGTAAAGGAATTGTTCATAGACTTATACAATTAGGACCAGGTATGTTTACTAAACAATCGATGTCTTGTGATAAATGTAATGGAAATAAGTTTACTGTAAAAGCCGATGATATTTGCAATGAGTGCAAAGGACAAGGTATTTTTAGCGAAAGTCATACGATTGAATTCAGTATTCCTCGTGGTGTTGTTCCAGAACGACAACCAGTTGAAATTAATGGAGAAGGAAACGAAGGACCATATGGCAGAAGCAATGTAATTATTTTTATAAGATATAAAAAACATCCAGTATTTACTGAAGTTGATTATCCTGAACTTGGAACACAAATTGAACTTGATTTAGCTGAATCGATTTGTGGATTTCAAAAAATAATAAAACTCATCGATGGTGAAAAATATTTATTGGAAACCACTGAACCAATTATTCCAGGTAAAAATTATATTATTAAAAACAAAGGAATGGTAATGTATAACGACCAAGATAAACGAGGAAATATTCATGTTAAATTTACTGTTAATACAAAATCATTTGATATTATCAAAAATAAAAGAAAAGAATTATGGGAAATGTTGACAGATGAACCGTTTGACACAAATAAGAATCCAGATAAAAAATTCGAAAAACTTATTTTGTCAAATGTCAAAAATGAACATAGTACTCATAGTGATCACGATGATCATAGTGGCCAACCACAAGAATGCTGTATTCAATAATAAATTAAATTATAATATTCCATACTACTAACAAAGAATTTTCATGAACGTGTTTACTTATTTTATTCAAAAATACTTTAATAACTAATTGCTCAGACGGATTATATGATTTCAATGCATAATAACATTCAAGCATTTTTTTATATTCGCAAAAGATTTCGTCATCTTTTTCTACTTCGATTAATTCATATTTAGTTTTCTTTTTGACCGAAAATAGTTCTCTATCTCCATTATTTATAACATCTACATTAGTTTTCAAAATATCAAAAAATCCTTTCATTGTATTTAAATTCCACTCGAAAACTTTAAATTTTGGAATTATCATTATCGGTATTTGTCCGATAGTTTTTGTCATTATTGTGGAAACACTATTCTTTATTAACAATTCATTAATTTGTACAGCTTTGTCTATTGGTATTTTTATTAAATTATTTTGTTTGTATCCATACTCAATATAAAATGACAATTCGGTAACATAACCTATTTCTTTTGATTGTAATTTTTCTATTATTGATGTTAACGTTATAATAGGTAAAACATATTTGACATCTCCTTTAATATAAAATTTACTAGCACTTTTTTTATATTCGGTAACTTTCATATACCCAACAATTCCCATATGTTTACCAGTAGTACAAAAAAATAATATAATATCGCCAATTTTAGGTTTTATAAATGATTTTATAACATACTTAGATAATTGCAAATCAACCCATTTTGTTTTGATACATGGAAATATCCAATAATTTGTTAATATATCAGACATCATATGTCTTTTATATTTATTTAGGTTAATTATTAAATTAATCTAAATACTTTTCAAATTTTTTTAGTAAATATAAATAAATTTGGCAATATTAATAACCATGTATGGTAATATTTTCTTCCGATACCAGGTCATTGGAAATAAGAATTTTCTTTATTTCATCTCTATGATCACCCTGTAATTTTATTATAAAACCATCCTCTTCTGATTCCATAAGATAACCATTACATGCAAAATCTCTTTTGAATTTTTTTAATATTTTTTTTAAATCTTTTTTTGTGTCTTTGTCATTAATATCATTCCCTAAACCTTCGATGTATGTACAACATTTTTTTTGTCTTTTTTCTCTTTGTTGAACCCTGATATGTACTTTATTAGATTCTCCGTAATTATCGGCGAATGGATCTACCTCTTTTTCGAAAAACATGAATATACTATTGCTTGATATTATATTTAATATTAAATGAAATATTCAATTTTTATTAATCTTCTAAACAAATAGTGCGAACGATTTTTGCTGTAACAATATATGGATCCATATTGCTGGCTGGTCGTCTATCTTCCAAATATCCTTTTTTGTCTAAAAATACAGGAAGCGGGATTCTAACACTTGCATCTCTATCACTTACACCAGATGTAAATTTATTAATTGCAGCTGTCTCATGTTTACCTGTTAATCTTTTGTCATTATCCAATCCATACACTTTAATATGTTCATCGTGTTTTTTATTTAATTTTTCAACTGCTTCTAATATTACAGTCAAACCACCTTCCGCTCTAGTTTCTTTTGTACTAAAATTAGTATGTGCACCACTCCCATTCCAATTAGTTAATGGTTTTGGGTGCAACGAAACACATATATTATTTTGTTCTGCTATTCTGTTAAGCAAATATCTTGCAATCCACAAGTGATCTCCAACTTGAACTCCTTTACAAATTCCAATTTGATATTCCCATTGTGATGGCATAACTTCTCCATTGATACCTTCAATCATAACACCGGCATATAAACAAGATTGTAAATGTTTTTCGACAATATCTCTACCAAATGATCTATCTCCACCAACACCACAATAGTATGGGCCTTGTTTTCCGATGCCGGGATCATGTTTAGTTTTCCATCCATGCGGTAAATCATTTCTATCAAATAAAATATATTCTTGTTCTATTCCAAACATAGGCTCGTGTTCAGAAGCTTCTTTCATAATTTTATTGCATGTAACTCGTGTATTAGATTCATGTGGTGTATCATAATCATAATAAACCTCACATAAAACTATTTTATGGGGATCCGATTTAAATGGATCTCTAAATAAAGATACAGGTTTCAATAATAAATCACTGCGATTATCTTTAGTTTGACCAGTACTTGATCCATCAAAACGCCACCACGGCAAATCATTTACAGATGATATTTGTTTATGCAAAATTCTCGTTTTACTACGAAGTTCCAGATAACCGTCAATCCATACGTAATCAACCAATACTTTTTCCATTATATAATGATATTATATAATAAAATAAAGTTTTAAAATATTATATCACCAAAAATGTATTTTATAGGATATTATCTGAGATGCGGAGGAACATATCCACCTTTTGTAGCCGCACTATATGAGACGGAAGGAGTAGTTTTTCGTGTCATAGGAGCAGTTGTCATACGCATATCTCGTCTGTGCATATAAGAATTGTTTCTTGGTTTATATTCTCGATCTGCTGGTCTGGAATATCTAGATTGCGAAGGTCTTGATGCACTTGAAATTGTTTTTTTCATACTCTGTTCTCTAAATTTCATTTTGCGCTCTTCTTCTTCTTTTAATCGTATTTCTTCCATTTTTTTCTTTCTATTAATTTCGTCTCTTTTCTTTTGTTGTATAACAAATGTCGAATCTTGAGAGCAAACTTTTAATTGCTTTTCATATTTTTTAGTTGATGAATTATATGATTTTTTCAAATTATCCCACTCTTTTTTAATAATTTCCATATCACATTTCATCTTTTCCAATATTTTCTTTTTCTCTTTAATCTCACTAAAAACTTTACTATTAGATAATTTCCGATATTTTTTTTCTAATACACGAACACCTTCTAATTCTTGATCTACGCGCAGTTTGAAAACTTTATTCTCAATATTATCGCGAAACATTTGTTCTGCTTTTGTCAATATATCACGCTGATTTTTGATTTGTTCTCTCAAAGTTTTTTCTATTTCAAAATATCCTGTTTCTAGTCTGTCAAATTTTTCTTTTTCTACTAATATTTTATTTTTTATAACTAACAAACTTTTCTGGCATTTATCTATTTTTTCTTTTTTCTCTTTTCTAATTTTTATTAATTCTTCCAGTAATGTACCTTCTTGTTTTCTCAAATAACTACCTTCAATTGATGCACGTTGTACATCATCAAGTCTTCCATTATGATTGCAATTATCATAACACCTCTTGTCAGAATTATTCCAAATAAATTTGTAGTATAATTCCTCGTCGTAACCATTATATCCTTTTTTACCACTTTCAATTAAAAAACTTGCTGATTCTTTGGGATTTGGATGAATACCACTGTGCCAAACACAATATTCTAAATTTAATATTTTGGCATATTCTCGTAAATCCATATCATCAGGAATTGTTATAATTTCTAGAGGAGAATTATGTCTGGTCGGGTTAAGTCTTCCACTTAGTGACATATTTGAACTATCCATAATAGAATTATATTAACAGAATGATCTTAAGTTGATGATAATTATAAGAACTAATAGGCATAAATAAATCAATTTTTTATTATATATCAATACTTTTAGTAAGCGGATAATATAACGGATTTGTATCAGAATATTCAGATTTACCAAATACATCACCAAGAGTAATTCTGCTCTGACCATAACCACTTGACTGATAGCCACCTGATTGATAGCCACCTGATTGATAGCCACCTGATTGATAGCCACCTGATTGATAGCCACCTGATTGATAGCCACCTGATCGATAGCCACCTGATCGATAGCCACTTGGTTGATAGCCACCTAATCTATAACCACCTGATTGATAACCACTATATTGTTGACCCCCAAGGCGACATCCGCTGTATTGTTCACCAGAATCTTTTGAATCGGAATCTTCCCAAAAAGCTTCAAAACTTTCATCCTCATCATCACCATCATCACTAACTTCATCTAAACGAATAATTGGATTTCCTGTCGGATAAATTTTTTCTATTTTCAAAACATTTCCCGGGATATGTTGTATCATATTATGTGAAAAATCGAAATATTTCAGACTACTTGGGATATCTCCTATTTTTTGTATTCTATTGTGACCAATATCTAATTTTATCATTTTATCGTAAATGGTTGGGATTTCGGTTAACTCGTTATGGGAAACATCTACCTCTTCTGCATCCATAGGCAAAGTGTCTATCTTTTGTATTTTGTTAAAATATGCATTAACTATTTTAAGTGTATCTGGTAGTTTTGGTAAGAATTCGAAATCACAGTTGGATGCTTCAAATTGCAATAATCCATTTGGTAGATCAGTTATCTCTTCAATATTGTTATACGAACAATTTAGATTCACTAGATCTGGTGGCAAATTACTCAAAATTATTAGTCTATTGCTGTTACAATCCAACATAATAAGTTCTTGTGGTAAAGTATCAATAACTTCCATATTGTTATCAGAACAATCCAATTTTCTCAAACTATTTGGCAATTCAGGTAGCACCTGTATCCTATTTCCTGAGATATTTAAAACAATTAACTTTTCTGGTAATTTTGTTCCATCAATATTAATAATGGTATTTTTTGATAAGTCTAAAACTTTCAAATTTGGCGGAAGATTTTCAACTTCACTAATTAAATTATCTGATAAATTTAATGATATTACCCATTCAAATTCCGCCAAACTTTCTGGAATTCGTTTTATTCTCATATTATCTAAATCGAGACGTTCATTTTTATTTATTTTATTTTGTGCCAATATAAATGCAATTGGATCATAATCATCGTCTTTTGATTCGACTCGGTGTCCAAATAACTCAACCTGTTCTCTATCTATTTCAATCTCTCTTAGCATTGCGGACAATTAATAACTATTCGATATACGAAATATAATTATTAATAGTATCATATTCAATTTTTTACAAAAATGCAATCGAAATTAAATCAATTTACTTTTCTCGTTACCTAATATATAAAGCTAAAAGAGCAAATGAAAAATTTTAAATGTAGATTTAGTAATAAAATCAAAGACCCATTTAATAATAAATATTACAACAAATTACCTGTTTTGAAAAATCCAAAGTATTTACCTTATCCTCCAAACGAGATATCAATGGTAGATTCTGTAGTATTTTTTGATGACGGAAAATATGGAAAAATAATACCTTTGTTCGAGGGTGAAAAACATGAAATAATACACGATGAAATGAGAGAAAGGGTATCAAAGAAGAAATTTCAGAATACACAAATATCATTAACATTTTGCAATAAAACAAAAACAGTTGTTGGTTATGAAGGCTTATGGGGCAATACAGGTCATACAAAACACGGAAATATTATTTTATATAATATTGATAATAATGATAATGTTATTAATCAATTAACTGGCATTCATATAAACTATACAGAATTGACATTCCCAAAAATACAACTTTCGGTATTATCGTTAAAAGAAGCTCTCATACAATTTCCTGATGCAATTTATTTAGAATCACCGAAAATTAAGAAAACTGCTCCCCCATCTGTATTTGGAATAGAGTACCATTCCATCCATAAAAATGAGCATAAATATGTTGCATTAGTTCCCAAAACATATTCGTTTGTACAAATAGATGATTATTATAAAAAGTTAAAAGAAGAATTTAGTACAAGAGGTGGAATAATTATACCTACATCATTGAAAATTTGGAAAAAAATGCATAAAAGTACAAAGGTTATCGATTTACAAAGTAATTAAAAAATTGAATTTCTGTATGATTGACAAATCCATTAATAAAATGATTATTTTGATTGGTTGTTTTTTTGATTTGATAAACCAAACTTTGCCTGCTTTTTTCTGTTTGAATGTATTTGGTTATGAAAAAATCGCTGAATCTTGCGCGGAAAACATTGGCTCCATATGGAGTATTGCAATTGTTCCCATTTGTAGCAATTTTGCATATTCTTTCAATTGCCATTAAAATCGCCAACACCAAGCCAGAATATATTCTGGCTTCGGTCATTGGAGTATGTGTGCTAGGAATAATCATGTATGTGGCTACCATTTGTGCAATTTCTGGAAAATGGTCTTTTAACTTTTGTGTAGTTACTGTTTTATATCAGATTTTAACATCAGTCGTTTTGGTTTCCCCGAGATTGATAGATTTGAGTAAAATCGAATTCAACATTGACAACATTGAGAATTTCAAATTTTCTCTCTTAGTGACATTAATAGGGCTCTTATCAATTGTCAAAGCCAAAAAGAATAAGAATGTTTTGATAGTTCATCTGATTGCGATTACATTGGTTGGTTTCAAAAGAATAATTGATATTTATAAATCTGAAGTTGATTTACAATTTATCGATTTGGTTGACTTTTTTAAGGCTCCATTGACTGTCTTTTTGATAATTAAAATAAAATCTATTAATTGGGTAAGGATTAAAGATAATGTTTTTGATGATTTAACATCTGAGATAACAATGGATCGCGTAAAGAAAGCGTATGCATGGTCAACAACTCCATCAGAAGAATCATTCAAAGAAAATTTGGCTGAAATCAGGAAGACGCTTTTATACGTTGATAATATTATCAAACGATTGTGTACTATTGTTTATGGTCTTGATATTTCCAGATTTCCAAATGTTCAAAATGTGCTTACAATAACACATTTTTTCCCAGGAACTATTTTTACTGTTGTTCTTTTGTGCTGTACCAAATCTATTTCCTTATCTTTGATATTTGTTGTGATTGTCGAAAGTACGACTTGGGTATTTACTTCAAAGGAGGAGAGACATGCTATTGCAAGTGGGAGTCTCGGAAAAATGCAAGTGAAAATCATGAGCACACTTCCGACAGCCATTACTGCAATCAATATCTCAGTAAAAGGTGTAGAAACCATTGAATTTTCATACACATGTATTCTTGACGGGCAAGAAAAAATTCGGCGCGTAACCCACAAATCCAAAGAGTTTGCAATTAACATCAGGAAACGATCGACCGATACAATTGTTGCAACATGGGAAATAACAAAAAGTGGGAGTATCATGGTTGTACAGGCAATTGAGTATGGTGCTGTGGTAACTGCAGAATATGCTAGTCGTGGTGCAATTAACACAAAGGAATTTGTCGTTAATAAAACAAAAGTTGCAGTTGATTATGCCAAGGAGAATCCTGTGAAAACTGGATTATTTTTGAGTGGATTAACTGCAATCGCTGCGGCCACATACATGCTTGTTCGTTCGAGACCGACTACCAAGAGTCAAGAAAGCGACGAAGAGAGTGATTAATTTGTTTATATTATTTATAAATAATATAAACATTATTTTTGTTTATTTGCTACCACTAAATATTAGTGACTGTGCATCTTTTTTCATATCCCCCCATCCGGCCCTCGATTGGTTCGCATATTTTTTGTGCCATTTCAGTAATTTTGATTGGTAACCATCTGCAACACTTTCATCTGTAGTATGTTCCAATTTTTTCGTATATTTGTTTATTTTTGCTTTTAAATATTCTGGATCAGTGATTATTTTCGGCATTAATTTCTTATATTACAAAAATAGAAAAAATATTACATAACCTTAAAAATATACTTGTTCGTTTTATTTTTAGCAATAAAATTTATATTGCATTATTATAATAAAATGAATATTATTGAAGCTTACATAAAATTCAAAAAACAGTTGATTATATTGGTTTCTGGATTACCGACTTCAGGAAGATCAAGCTTAGTTAAAACAATAGGTATAGACTTCAAACTAAATACATTAAATCTATATGATTTTTATAATTTAAAATATAAGGAACAGATAAAACTTGCAAATGGAATAATAAAAAATAATTGGTATACACATGAAGCATTTGATTGGGATAAATTTAATATGCGCGTAAATGAGTTAAAGGGGAAAGGTGTTGTTATTTCAGGATTTTGTTTTCCTCCTGATGTTTTGAAATTTGAGTCAGATTTTCATATTCACACTGCTATATCTAAACAAGTATGTTTAAAAAGACAAAATAAATTTATAACAAGAAATAAATCAAAATATCCTAATGAATACAACGAATTAAATACACCAACGGAATCAATGAAAATGAACAAAATATTATATCCGGCATATTTAAAATATAATAAATCTATGGTAATAAATAAATATATGAATGTTAATGATTTGGATCAAAATCAAATATATGATAGTTCATTTAATTATTTAATTCAAGAAATAGAAAAATTTTTATACAGGAAACAATCACAATCAAATAAAAAACCATATAAACCTAAAAAAAAGGGACAAGGGGAATATGACATTGTTGTAAAACCAATGCAACTCCAAACAGGTGAATCTATATATCATCCACCAGCAATGATGTCAGTTAACACACAAAAATATGGATTTGATTAAAAAAATATTTAAAAACAATAAATAAAAAATTTGTTGTTTTTAAAATACCAACAACTTGTTGGTTGTTATAACCAATGTCCGATGATCGTTCATTAACTCATCGTCTGTCATGACAACTATTCGATGTCCGTTCATTAACCCATCGATTGCCATCAACACATTGTCATCTTGTCGCTTGTCCTTGCCCACTCGTCCTTGCCTACTCACCACTAGTATACCCGCATTTATATCACTGGGTTTCGGCGTGGTTGCATCACTTGCTTGGCGTCTCTTCTCTCGATGTTGTTTAATGTTTTTCTACCATTGAGTTTTTGTCGGGACTATCTTGAACGCTCCGTCGGTTAAAACGGAACTCCTTCCGCCAAAAGATCATCCAAAACCTCTATCTATTGTCTCAATTCTCGAAGGCATCTCTCGAGAAAGGTTCGGTGTCTAAGTCATCTGATTTGTTAGGTCAGGGAAGCACTGTATAAAATATTATATTATATTTATAAGTCTCCGAAAACCGCGCTGTATACCCCTGGTCAGCTCACATAATAGTACTCCGGAATACAATTGCTAATTTTCCGTTGGCCGACGGAAAACAATTGTATCCGATCATGTGTCTGTAACCAAACAAATCAAACTTCCCAAACTCCGTTCCAATCAAGGAGGCCCTCAAAAGAAATCCTCAATTTCTATCAGTTTTGGTACATCTTTCGACGTTAAAAAAGGTCAAGACAGTCCCACATTATTAATCAATCTGATCCATTATACTGGTATGTTTTAATTTTTATAGAGTTGTGCAGTGATTTCATTTTTCAATTTTTTTAATTTCATATAATATAGAACACACAAAAAAAAAAGAATGATATTCTTAATGTTACAATTAATAAATATAATACATGTCTTGTTCATATTTTTCGTTTTAATAATACCATTTACTGGAAATAACAGTATGTTATTTATTCACTCAATAACTATACCATTTATGGTATTTCATTGGATTCTAAATACAAATAAGTGTGCTTTGTCCGAACTAGAAAAAAAAATACGAAAATCTTCTTCAATAAATAGTGATGAAATCAAAGATGAAGATTGTTTTACATGTAGAATAATAAATCCAATATATGATTTCAAAAAAAACAATGTTGATATGGATAAATTATTATATTTGATAACACTTTTTGTTTGGTTATGGGGTCTAATCAAATTATTTAATAATGTTCGTATGTCAAACGCTAATAATTTATCTCAACTTTTGAAAGAATGATTATAAAAAATACAAAATATATTTTTAAATATTTTTTGTATCAAAAATGAACTTAAAATAGTAATCCGTATGAAAAATAATATGTTAACTTTTACACCTTTTAACATTTAAAACGCCGAGTTTAAATACAAAAGGTTTTGGTTTGAACCAAGTAAAAACAATAGTAAGGGGTTTCACCTTACGATGGTCCAATTTTTCCCAGCCATCAG
>Ga0066608_1000927_pt1 | contig 16262 bp, 17 predicted proteins | sample SaaInlV_DNA_135m_FD_60377 | JGI IMG/M metagenome (GOLD analysis project Ga0066608, IMG submission 60377) | Marine microbial communities from expanding oxygen minimum zones in the Saanich Inlet - SI075_LV_DNA_135m | ecosystem: Environmental > Aquatic > Marine > Unclassified | place: British... | reverse complement strand
AATATTTGACTGAAACATCGGCTTAGATACGAGTCGTTAATCTTGGACTATTTGTCAAAAAATGGTCCTTGTGTAAATCAAGACATGTCTAGGAATGTCTAGGTTTACTAGTATCTGATATTTATGATGCAATCAAAAAAACAGAATATTATATGAATAAATTATTTCCAAAATTATGTAATAAATTACCTAATCGAATAACATTTATTCATTCAGAAAAATTGCTCGAATTGTATCCATCAATGACACCAAAAGATAGGGAACGTGAAATTACTAAAAAATATGGTGCTGTGTTTTTAATTGGTATCGGGCATAAACTTAAAGATGGTCAACCACATGATATACGAGCTGTAGATTATGACGATTGGATTACTGAAACAGATAAGGATAAGGGATACAGAGGACTCAATGGGGATATACTATTTTGGGATAATATCAGAAAAGATGTTATCGAAATATCTTCCATGGGTATACGTGTTGACGCAAAAGCGTTAATATCTCAATCGGAATATATGAACCAACAAATAAATACTCAATATCACAATCTAGTATTAAAAAACCAAATACCGTTATCGATTGGAGGCGGAATCGGACAATCTAGATTGGCTATGTTCCTATTGGAGAAAAAACATATTGGCGAAGTCCAAGTTACAGAATGGACACAAGAGATCATTGACAAATGTGTTCTAGATGGGATCCCATTATTATAATCATTTATTTATAAAAATTATAATATTTTAAGTTAAAATTAGACTAATTGTATTTTTTAAAAATGAATATTTTTCTCCTTTATCTTTTACTTTATGAACATTATAAGGGTATTTCATTGCAACAGATAATAGACTATTACTTTCATCCTTATTCCACCCATCTAAAATCTTTTCCAAACAATTCCAAGTTCTCCCGCGAATTCTTCTATTTACCCCATTAGTATCGTGACACGATGTTCTATTTTCAGATATTGAATTTAATATATCAGATACAAAAAATCTAGACATTCTATCAACCTCCTTCCATTCTTTCGGAACGTGACTTCCTAATTCAACTATATGCCGATTTAACTGGAATTCGTGTAATCTCAATATATTGGATGTAATTGTCACTATATGACATCTGTATAAATGATCACTTGTAGTATTTTTTACATCAACAAATAAATTTTTATTATTAACTTTTTTTGATAATTTGTCGATAACTGGTATTCGTATATAATTCATACTCTCTTCTCGTGTTTCACGTTGAGCTGTTTTTCCTAAATAATATTTAGAATCATGATCTGTTTTGTCGATATAACCACCAAGACCTTGATAAAGTAAATTAAAATTTGATTTGAATAAAATGACTACTGGTTCTGATCTTCCTTGTTGATTATTATATAATATATCGAACAAAAGTATCCCAGAACCAGAATACACTGGATCCTTTGTTCCTCCTTTTATATTTATTGCATTAAATTTAATTTCATCGGAATTAGAAATAGAATTATGTGACAGTGGTATTCCCAAATTTAAAAGATTGTATATATTGGTATCTTCATTATCAAATTCATTTATATTAATATTTATAATCTTCCTTCCGTTTTTTGAAAGATGATATCTTTTTACCATTTATATAATACGAAGAGATTTGAATAATTTGAAATATTACGGACTATTTTTATTTGCCCCCCAATTTTAATGCGTTTATGAATTGGTTAAATATTGCATATATTTTATACCACATACACTTTTTTATCATATATAACAATACTCCCATAAAAATAACTTTTTTCTTCTCCAACAAAAAAAGTATAATGATTCCGTGCGAATCATGTGAAATTATATCAATTTCAAAATCCAATTCTAACTGTCGTAATAACCGCATATTCAATCCTTTACAACATATAGCATTATGTAGAAAATGCCGAAATAGTAACACGCTATATTCGAAAACAATATGTAAAGATAAATTTTTGCTTTCGGATGATGATTTGCAACATTTAAGATACTTATATTTTCCAAATAAATGTAACAAGACTTTATTTTTTTTAAAGGATAATATAGATGAATTAGTTTTGGACAAATACAAAACAGTTGATAAACTGGAAGAAACACAAAATAAAAGAAAAATGATTTCGTTAAACAAAAAAACAAAATTAGAAAAAAAAAAAGAAAATAGAATGCATATAATAAAAGAAGAATTCAGAAATCATAAATTAGCTTTTCATTATTTCGGAGATTGTTTCTCATATATCAACTATGGTAAGCCGGAATTAGAAGTAGTAGTTCAAAACGAACTGGATAAATCAGAAAAAATTATTAAAAAACAAAATAGATTATTAAAAAAATTAACCAAAAAAAATATAACATTAAATGAATCAATTGGAGAATATAAAAAATATATTTCAGGTGAAATAAAAATGAAAACAGTTATCAAAGCAATGGAATTGGATCATTTTTTTAGAACACAAACGGATTACGAAATGTTAGTTCCGACGTATGGTGATAACCAAGCAAAAAATATAGCATTAAGAAATTATGTAAAACACAATAAACAAAAAAATATTCCAAAACAAATAAAACAAAAAACATTATCTTTGTTCGATTGAAAATATTAGTGATCATTGACAATTATATTGTTATAAACAATGAAAATAATTATTTTATTTATTTGAAAAAATAAATAAAATAACTACACATATTGGGCATGTATATGCATGTGGTACTTCTTTTCCCGCGGACACATCCATAAAAATCTTTTTGAATAGACCTGGTTCTGGTTTACTGTCAAATTTCTTCAAAAAATTAACTTTTATAGCGATCAAAAAAGACATTATTAAAGTTATATAAAATATACATTGATGTTGTTTTATTTCTGTTAGTAATTTGTTCATATATAATTATATTACATTATATATCTTGTAACGGTTAGATTCAATATATCAACTAAGTTATATTGATTCAATTTATTTTAATATTATAGTATATATGGATACTCTGATTATTCTTGATTGGGACGATACATTATTTCCAACTTCCTGGATAATAAAATCAGGTCTAGATATATATAATAAATCGAATAAACAAAATATGGTTGAAATTCTTCACCCGTTGGACGATATATTACACTCATTTTTAAATAAGATTTCTTCATTCGGAGAGATACAAATAATAACAAATGCGCTACCCGAATGGGTATACTTTTGTTCTTCATTACTTCCAAAAACTAGTAAAATACTATCAACAATAAATGTAATATCTGCAAGGGATAAATATCAAAAAAAATTCCCTAATATATCAACATTTTGGAAAACGTTTGCATTCACAAATGCACCATCGGTAAAAACAAAGAAACATATTATATCGGTTGGTGACGATGTTTCAGAATATTTGGCACTTATACACCTAAATACAAACAAAAGAATATTGAAAGCAATAAGATTTTTAGGCTCTCCTGATTATAGGCAATTATTGGAACAATTATACATTTTAAGTATAACATTTAATAAAATATACAATCCAAAAAAACATATGGACTTACGATTTACACGAAAAAATAATCAAATTAAACAAGATCAATTCGCGCAATGTAATAAAAAAACAACTAATTTTTGTTAGTTATGTTAATAATTGTCCCCTCTCGAACGATTTTTTGAACAATTTTAGCTATATTATATGAATCATCTATTCCGCTATGATGTTTACCTTCTAACGGAATACAAAAATATCTTAACATAGATTTCATTCCTTTACTTGATTTTTTACCATAAGTTTCTCGACATATATGTTTAATATTACACCATCGTTTTAGAAACGATGGTATACTTCCGTTTATCATTTTGTTTTTTAATAAATAATTAAAATAATTTGGTAAAGCTACATCTAAATCCCAGTCACCACATGTTACGACAAGTGTATTATCTAAATTAAAACCATTGTCAAACTTGGGTTTTTTTATAAAATATCCTTGGGTAAACCTAATATGTCCATAATTGTCTAGGTTTACTAGTATCTGTAACCATCTAAAAAAGTTGGAATTTTTGAATATTTACCACTTTCCTCGTGAAATTTTTCGTAACAAATATTACAATCCTCATCGAAATATTTAGGAAAATCTTCTGATTTAATAGGTTGAACCATCTCTATTTTTTCTAAAATTTCAAATCCTGGAAAACCTATTCCCTTACTAATATCCAAATCAGTGATGGCACCATAATTATTATGGACTTCTAAAAAATGAGTTCCCAATTCCTCCTCTGTAGAAAAATGAGATTGACATTGAGGACATATTATACAATTACATACTTCTATTTCTTCATCTGAAACATCTTCATCATCATCATCCTCAATTACCATTTCCTTTTTTTCTTTTAATTTTTTCTTTTTACTTTCCAAATATGGAATACAAAAACCGTAGTGCGCGTCAAATTCATCATTTTGATGAAATTTATTTCCACACTAATCACATTCGTATTGTGGATATACATGTTCATGTTGTATTGCATAATGGTCCATTACAACATATTCGCTAGAAAATTTTTGTCCACATTCTGGACATTCGTAAGGTAAATCAATAACCTCATTCTCATCACCTGGTTCAATAATTTTATCTTGTTCATCTAACTGATCTATATCCAAACTACCGATCAATTCTTTTTCTGCTTTATTACAAATATCATCTTTTATTTCGTCTTCTATTTCAATATCATCTTCAATATTAGTATGAACGTTAGAATTGCTTTCTACATTTAATATTATGTTATTCACAATATCTAGAATATCGCCATGTATTTCACCAGATTCTGACATAATAATCTTATTTTATCATATTAAATAATACATCTTTGGATATTTTACCATCAATTTTTCCTAATCCCATTTCTTCAAGAATATCTTCTGAATTTACAGATTCAGACGATGAAGAACTAGATATAGAACCTGGATCTACGTCAAGTTGAATTGTTTTATTTTTTTTAGATTTTTTACTTTTATATTTTATTTGGACTGAAACATTTATTAAATCTCTGGCTTTTCTAAAATGTTTTTTGATTTTATTATCATCTGTTTGTTTGTTAACATATTTTAATATAATATCACTATGTTTACCTATTTCATTCAATGCGTTATGATTAGTTGGAAATAATGGTCTTGATGAATAAATGGAGATTCTATCAAATATGCTTAGTGCGAATGGAAATTTATCTGTAAACTTGCATTTTAAATCAGAACATTCTTTATTCGGAAAATGAAAACCAACAAGATTTCTACTATATTCAATAAAAATTACTAAATTACTCATAAATATAACTTGATAAATATAAATATTTTAGATATTTAATCTTATCTTATAATTTTTTGATTTGATCCAAAGACTCGGGTAATTGCAATATCAAACTATTAATTAATTTATCGTTTCCTGGAAATGTATCATATTTTTTCAAAACATTTCTTTTTCCTTTATGAGTTTTACTGATATGTTCCAAAACAATTGCAAAGCTACCTTTTATTTTATTAATATTATCTTTTGTAGATAATTTTACGTTTTTGAAATCATTAGACTTAGCTGGGATAAAATTAAATGAGAGTATTGATAGTGGAATCAAGTTGTTATTAGTATTTAAACCTATCTGAATGTATGCCATCGTGCATTCATCACTAACAAAATCATTTTCATCATATAATTTCGTAAAAATTTGACCAATATAATTATCTCCAAAATTTATAATACGATCACACACAGTAATATCGCATTTTTGTAAAAAACTCCCGACACAAAGAGCCCAAGCATAATCGGAATTTGCATTGGATTGAACTTGATATAATAATATTCTGCCATCAGATGACATATCTCTTTTTAATAACGATGGTATATCAACGAATTCTTCTTTTGACATATTCTATATCAAAAGAAATAAATGATAATCATTTTACGCAATAAATATTATCGCAATTATAATGTCGTATTCTAATATTAGATTCGTTTTGCTCTTCATCAGAACTCGTTACAAAATCTAAATAAAAATCGAACGGTGTTTTTCCGAAATAATTTTCATTATCTAAAAACTCAATATCATGTTTTAATAACATATTTGTTGTACCATATTTAATACCATAATGCCACAAAGTATTCCCATAAATATCCCTAACATTTAATATATCTGATGGCAATGTAACTATCCAATCAAAAATAGATGTCGAATTATATTTCAAACATAACATCAATAAATTTTCTTTTGATTCCGTTCTGTAATTTGCGATATCGGAATAATGATAATGCGAATCAAGTAATTTCAAACCATCAATATAATCGAATTTAACCATATCATAAATACATGTTTGTAATAACTTTTCATCCATTAAACTCATTAAAAGCTTAGATATATCTGTTTTATTTGTTTTCAAAGACAAACAAAATGGTGTTTCTCCGAAATTATTTTTTTCATATAAATAACTTATTTTAGATTTTATTAATAATTTAATTAAATATTTACTATTTGATTTGGATGAGATGGAGCAATGGAAAATATTGTTTCCATTTTCATCTTTAGGATTATCGGAACAAATTTGGTCTAATTTAGAGACATACCTATAAATATATAATAATGATTTTATTTTTCCGTTTTTCGCTAATTCCAATATAATTTCATCAATATTAAATTTTTCGCATTTCATAAAATGAACTAAAAACAAATTGGATATGCTAATATCTTCTTCCATTAGTGCGTAATACAATGAATTATACAATGATCCACCAAATTTTAAATGTTCCAAAATAAATTCATCATCAAATAAATTTTTATTAGTAAAAATGGATTGAATTGTATTAACAGATTTATTCTTTATTAAATATGTAAAAAAACTCATATTCGTATTTCCAAATAATATTTCAGAAAGTTTGTGCTTGGATTTAAATTTTTTCCACCCCTTCACAAATTGTAAAAATCTTTTATAATTATCATCCTTAGTAATTATATGAAACGGTGTTAACCCATTATCTACGTTATAACTTTCCAAAAAATATAAAAAATATGGTGTTTTTGTTAATTTTTTAATTTCACTATTATTACACAAATTCCGATAAAAATTATCAAATAATCGAGTATTATTATCATCTACCTTGATTTTAGGAAAAACGTAATACATCGCCGGTATATCGTTCAAGATAGTATTGTCACGAATTAGTCTTTTCATTTGAAATAATGCAAAAAGTTTAGATTTGTATTTTTCACTATCTATCACATTTAATTTATTATTTAATACCCATTTTATATTCGTTATCTCATTATTTATAACATCTTTAACCATATTATTATTAATATCTTTCCAAATCAAATTAAAATTTTTGTCAGATGTGATCGATTCAAATAATTTATAATCATATGTTTTAACAACTTGAAAACATGGTTGAACAATCGAAACATTTTTATTAGTTTTAACTGATCTTAGAAAATCGTATGTTATACCAGTTTTGTTTGAATAAAATAATGGAATGTTATTATCAATAAATAAATGAAAAAGTTTGGACCATTCGTCATATTCATCAATATTATAATGCATAAACAAACAATTTAATGGACTTATCATTTTAACACATTTATTTGTTTCAAAAGGGAAAAACTGATGCATACTAATACCACTTTTGATTAATGCATCTAGCAAGCTAACTTTTCGTTGGATTATTATATTTTGTATACACATAAATGTTGCACTGCACTTCTTTTCAATAATATATAATATCATATCAATTCTCAACATAGAAACACTTTTTTCGATTATTTTTTCGATTAATATGTCACCTATGTACGAATCAAATAACATAGAAAACAATTGCAAATTATTTTTTTTAATACTAATATCAATAGCTTTTTCTAAAATACATTTATCTAACTTAGCCCATTTATCTTTATTTTTTTCCCAAATTATATTAATATATTTTTTTAAACCTACATGGCATACAAATAAAAAGTTATCGTAATCAATATCATCTATTAATTTATCACATATAGCATGACGTCTACATAAAACGGCCAAATCAAATGTTGTCAGTCCCCTCCAATCAACATAATTTTCTGTTATTACTAATTCATTTAAATCTTTTCCAGATGAAATATCATGATGTAACTTTTCTACATTTTTATTAATAAATACTGGTATTTGTCTGAGCACCGTATTCCAACCAAACTCATTTCTTTCATTATCAAAAAATATGGATGCAGATGGATTTGTCGATACTAGATTATCATTTGACAAATCGGTTTCGTTTGATAATGATGATAATATATTAATATGTAATCCGTTATATGATTTATTTGGATCAATATATATCATATGTTCTCTAGGTTTTACCTTTATTTCCATTTTATCTGAACTTGAACATATCATATCAATACAATCATTTGAAAAAATGACTTGTTTATTGTGATAAATAACAGGAAATAATAAACATTTATAAATTTCATTTATATCCAGATAATTACGTTTAAATAATTTAAATACTAAGTTATTTATTTTGAATTTTATGTATTCATCTTCTTCAGATAATGTCACTGTATTCATATTAATAATTTTTTTTTTAATAGTTTCAAAGTTATCATTCAAAATAAAAATATCTATATCGAAACAATTTTTTCTATTATTAACTAAAATATTATTAAAAATATAATCTCCTCCAATTACTAAATTATTAAATAACAATAGACAACTAATATATCTGATATCATTTTCTATTCTATCAACGAAAATCTGTTTACTAACTATATTCTTATTTTCAATATTGTCAATATACATATATTAAAGTGAAATATCTTTCTATTCTATAAATAAACGAACAAAAATACATAATATGTGAGCAATTATGACCATAATAAAGATGGTCCTAATGTCTTGTATATTGACCATTTTTACAACCTTTTATTTTGAATAAATTTAATTTATGCACAAATATATTACAATATTATAAATTTGCCACTTATATTACATTTGTAATTTCGAAAAAAAAGTATAACTTGTTGCTAATTTATCCACATCCATCACTTAAAAAAATATTCGGCATCATATATGTTTTTTTCACAGAATGGGTCATACCATGGCTTACTCAATTGAGTAAAAAAGAGTAACGTGCCAGTATCACTTTTTTTTCAAAATTACTCAAAATTTCATTTTCCGACACAAAAAATAAAATTAGGTAATTTTTTAGTGTTTTTATGGCAAAAAATGGTACTTTTACAAAGAAACGATTTTGCCACATATAATACTTTTACAAAAATATGCTCAAAAATTACCTAAAATCCGGTGGAAAAAATTTTTTTCCGCAAAACCCACATGGTCTTACAACGTCTTAAACTAAAAAAAAATGCTTACCTAAAAGACGATGTATGGTCTTAGATCGTGAAACGGGGAAAAATTTAGGACGGCATAGACCATGAAAGTTACTAAAATAATTTTTTTTAAAGAGCATTTTAGACCAGAAAAATGACCATTCGCAAGTTTGGCGGTTAAAAAAACCCAAAAGTGAAGCGCCAAGCAAGTCATTTTTTCGAAAAACTTGCGGATTCCACCGCAGATTAGGTAAAAAAACTCAAAGTCGCAGAAAAAATATTTTAAGACCATTTACCGTCTTAAAACCGACATTTTTTTGACACAGTTTATGACCATTTTACGTCTGTTTCAAAATATGGCTACCTCGGATGAGCGTTCGGTCTTGCTATAAAATAAAAAAATTCAGTTTATGGTCTTAACCAAGTAACACCAGAAAACAAAAAGTAGTTTTGTGACGTTAAAAAATAAAGTTATTTTTACATAGGACCATTACAAGACCGTATATGTATAAAATATATTATTTTTTATGGTCTCGTGTCTTACATCTTGACTTCTCAAAAAATATGCAAAAAATCAAAAGTAACACAGTCTAATAATTACATTTTTATATTTGTGAGACTTTTTTCTTGAAAAAATGTTTTCGTCCAGAGTTACGATAGGCTGTTTTTTTCTAGGTAGTTTTCTTGCTCTCTCTCTCTCTAAATTTACTCCACCACATTTCTGGTCTTACCTCCACATTTTTGTTTTATGGTCTTACCTCGTCTTAAAATAGTATAAAATAGTCAAAATAACGTCTTAAAGTCATATTTTTGGTTGCTCCCAAGAATATTTGAAAAGAACCAATGCCGACGATTACCTAATTTTACCTCCACCACATTTTACTCAAATTCCACCACATTTTACTCAAACGCTGAAAAAATGTGGTGGAATTTGAGTAAAATATATAGTATTTAATTATATATTTTAATAGTAAGAGGTAATGAATAAATATGTTTGTTCGAAATGTATGAGTTCTTTTAGTAGAAAATTTAACTACTTACGCCATTTAAATAATAGAAAAACACCATGTTCATCGGTGTCTCGAGAATCGATCAAAAATATAATTACTCACAAGGGAAAATCTTCGGAGTCACTCCCAAAAAATTGGGAGCAAAATAAAAAACACCAAAAAACGGAAAGTATTGAAGATAACCAACACGTTTTTTACGAGTGCTCAAAATGTGCGAAAAGGTATGGTAGAAAGGATTCACTACTCCGCCACATGAAAACATCGTGTAGAGGCGAATATCTACCTAAAATTACCACCGAAATTTCTGAAAATTCCGAAAATTATTATCAACAAAAAAATGATTCTGAAAGTTTTTCTAATAATTTCCCCCTTTTTGTTAAAAATAGCGACATGACGGATATATCGGAACAATTAAAACAAAGAGATGTCATAATACAACAACAAATGTTAGAAATAAATGCAATAAAGGCCAAATTAGACAATGTAGGTATTAAAAATTTTAATACTCAACACAATATTCAAAATATTGGTCAAGTTAATAATTTTAAAATGGTTGCATTTGGTCAGGAAGATTTGAGTTTCATTACCGATGAAGTGTATAAAAAACTTATTGGTCGAGGATTCAATAGTGTTCCCATGCTTATTAAATACGTTCATTTTAATAAAAAAATACCAGAATTTCATAATGTTTTTGTTTCTAATACACAGAATTCTTTTACATATGCGTACAACGGTGGTTCGTGGAATGTAGTATCAAAATCAGAAGCAGTAAAACAGTTAATTGATGACGGAAAAGATATACTAGTCGAAAAATTTAATGAATTAAAAAATGAATTACCACAATCATCCATAAAGAAATTTACTAATTTTATCGAAAAACAAGATGATGATAAAATTGTTAGTTGGATGCAAAATGAAGTTAAAATGATATTGTATAATAATAGAAAATTACCAATGCAACTAAAAAAAGAAATGAAAAAATTAGAAAGTAAACCGTGTAATAAATAAAGTTAGACAATAGTCTTCAGATGAGGGAATAGAATTACTTCCTTGATTGATGTTTGATTAGTTAATAGCATAACTAATCGATCGATACCAATACCAAGGCCACCAGTTGGGGGTAGTCCCATTTCCATTGCTCTAAGAAATTCTTCGACAATTCCCATTGCTTCATCGTCACCGGTTGCCTTATCTGCTTGTTGTAACATAAACTTCTCACGTTGCAAAATTGGATCATTTAGTTCAGAATATGCATTACATAGTTCCATTTCTCCAACAAACAATTCAAATCGTTGAGACTTATGCTTTTCGGTTGGGTGTTCCTTCGCTAGTGGACTCATGATAGATGGATGATGAATTAGAAATGTTGGATTGAATAAACCATCTTCGACAAATCGTTCAGCAATCTTGTTTAACATTCTTGGTACAGTGTAAGGCTTTGGGCACGTCAATTCGTGTTCATCGACGAAATGTTCTAGATAAGTCTTCGATTCTTCTGATGTAAACGGAAGAGGAGGATCAAAATCTGGACACATTTCCTTAATCTTATCCAAAATATCAATTCTTGGATATGGAGGAGTAAAATCTAATTCCTTTCCGTTATATTCAATTACTAACTTTCCATACAACTTGTGTACTAGTGCAGGGAGAAATTCTTCCATAAGATCCATCAAACTTTCATAATTCCAGTGAGATGCATACATTTCCATACTTGTGAATTCTGGATTATGAGATGGATCAATAGTTTCATTTCTAAATTGCTTACCAATTTCATAAACCTTGTCAAATCCACCTGCAATTAGACGCTTAAGATATAATTCGGGAGCAACTCTTAGATACATATCTCTCTTTAGATCATTATAATATGTTACAAATGGCTTTGCCGTTGCCCCACCAACTGCATTTTGTAGCAATGGTGTTTCAACTTCAATAAATCCCTTTGTATCTAAATATGTTCTGATAAACTGAATAATAGATGATCTTTGCATAAATATTTGTCTTGACTTTTCATTCACAAGTAAATCCAAACATCTCATTCGATATCTTGTATCCAAATCAGTTACTCCAAAAAAACTCTTCGGTAATTGTTCAAAACACATCGATAGAATATGTATTTCGTATGGAACGATACTTAGTTCTCCTCTCTTCGTTCGTCTTGGAGATCCCCTCCACCCGACTATGTCACCTCGTTGAATACATCTGTGAATCTCCTTAAATGTAAACGTTGATCCCTTGATATATCCTCTCTTATCTGCCATAATCTGTATCGTCTTACTTTAGATAAACTCTTCCTGCAACAGATACATCGTGTTCTGCAAAATCTAAATGTTCACCTGGTTCAATATAATCATACTTTTCAATAAATTCTGTTAATGATAAAGTTGGCTTAAATGTAGTTTGATACGGATTAATACCCCTTGATATCAAAAAATTAAGGTGTTCCATTCGTAGTTCACGATGAGCAGGAGCTGTCATTTCTGTGTCTTCTGTAGCCATTATTGTTAAAATAGTGTGTTAATATCATATATAATATACATAGATTACGTATAATATTTAAATTTCAATTTATTTTATTAATTCGTATAATTCAATATCGTCTTTTGATCCAATTATAAATGGAATTGGTTGATGCAAATTCAATGGACACGGAATATCCAATATATTTCCATTTTCACCATAAGATGATCCACCACATTGTTCAAATATATATGCAAAAGGGTATGCTTCGTATAATAATCTTATTTTTCCATGTCTATAATTTGAATCTCGGGGATAAATAAAAACACCACCTTTTAATAATGTTCTATGCGCATCAGCTACCAAACTACCAACATATCTTAAAGATCTATTTGTACAAATAATTCTAATAAAATTTGCAGTTCGGCTATCTAACCACTTGTGTTTATAACCTTCATTTATAGAATAGAACGGTTGTTTATTTGGTATTTGAATATTATCTTTCATTATTACAAACTCATTACTTTTATTCAAACCATAGTGCGAAACATTTTTGTATGTTGCTACAACAAGTTCTGTAGACCCACCATACAAACTATATCCTGCCATAACAATATCTCTACCATTTTTAATTGCATTACTTTCTCCGTTTAACTCATATACGCAAAAAATTGTACCAATTGATATATTAACTGATATATTCGATGATCCATCTAATGGGTCAAATGATATAATATATTTTGCACTAGTATGTTTAGTTAAATATATATCCTCTTGTTCTTCTGATATAATTCCCCTTATGAGATTACATTTTTCGAATTCGTCTTTCAGAATATTATGTGACATTTCGTCCAATATTTTTGGTATATCACCTGATGTATTTTTATGATTTGTTTCATTTCCAATATCATAACTATTACTAAATCTTATTAAATCGGATATTTCTACACATGATTTTTTTATTATATCTAATAAAACATTCATTTCGTTCATATAAATAGAAATTTATATGAATAAATTAATATATCTTTATATGTATTTATGTATTTACATGTAATTATTTGTCAGAAATAATATAATCACATATTATAATAGGATGTCTGCAACTAAAAAAGGATTTATTATTGATATCGACGGAAAACAATATTACAAATCAACAGACGACGATATGAAATTATTTGAGATTAAACAAAAAATATTTGATAAACAAAGCAAATATCAACATATACAAGTTTATGAAACCGAAAGATTTGGAAATATTTTAGTTCTCGATGGCGATATACAATTTTCATCAAAAGACGAGTATATTTATCACGAAATGATGGCTCATGTTCCAAGTGTATATATAAAAAAAATGTCAAATGTTCTTATTATTGGTGGGGGTGATGGTGGATGTGTAAGAGAATTGTTAAAACATAAATCTATTAACAAAATTTATGTAATAGATATCGATATTGAAGTTATTGATGTTTGCAAAAGATATTTTCCTAAAGTGGCAAATGGTTTATCAGATTCAAGAGTACAAGTTATTACGAAAGATGCAAACGAATGGGTCAAACTAACAGAAAATATAGAAAAATTTAGAAGTTATTTTGATTTAGTAATTATGGATGTTACAGATTTTGGATCGTCAGATCCATTATTTAAGGATGATTTTTATAAAAATTTAAAACGATTTATGAGTAGAAATAGTGTGTTTGTTACAAATGGTGCAGTTGTAGACTGTATTTCTATTTATAGAAGTATAATTGGTCTCGTGAAACAGTTGCGACTTTTTTTTAAATATTGTTTTATTTATTCTGCACCGGTTCCGATTTTTGATTGTAATTATGGATTTGTTATTTGTTCTGATTTTGTGAATCCAATGAATAGCTATATTGATCATCAAAGATTCAGACGACAAGGAATAAAAACAAAATATTATACAGATAAAATCCACACAAATAGTTTCATTTTGCCAAAAAAAGTTAAGAAATCCTTAAAAATATTGGATACTAAATTATCAAAAATGCATTTGGGAAATCATATAACTATAGATATGGTCGGTATTCCTGATACAATTATTAGAGATCATGATTTTTTGATTAGGTCTTTACGAGGAGTAGTTCAAATGACTAAAATGAAAGAATTGGGTATATCGTATCATAAATTTGGAAATGATGGCTTCACATGTACGATATTATTATCAACATCGCATATCGCAATTCATACTTTTCCAGAAGTAGATGGTAGATGTTGTCTGGATTTATACACATGTAAACAAAGGGAAGATTTGAATACAGTAATTGATTTTTTATTAGAAACTTTAAATCCAAGAAAATATGATGTAAAATATGTGGAAAGGATTATTTAGTTTACAAAAATTGAATATTTAATATTAAACATATTTTATATCAAATATATGAATATTATTAATATATTTGATATCAAATATATGAATATTATTAATATATTTGATATTATGTCGCATATTTAAGAATATCAAGGCGCAATTGTGTTACCACCATATCATGAAAATGATCATCCATATGATTATTACGATGAAGAGGAAGATTTATATTATGCAAATGATGATTACGAATATGATGAATATGGTGAATATGGTGATTATGAAGATGATGAATATGTTGTTCAATATGGCGATACTGATTCTGTTTATTACAGAGAATTGTATTTCCCCAGCAATAGCAATAAGAGGTTAAATCTATTTTCAAATTTAGAAAAAGATATTAGTAAAGAAAAAATGTTTTGTTCAATTGCTCACGACACTATTGAAAAGGGTTCAGATATATTTGTAACAGCGTGTAATCATACATATACTTTTGATGGATTTAAAAAATATGTAGATTTTCAATATAAATTACACCATGATACAATTATATCTTGTCCTTTGTGTAGAACAAAATTATATCTGCCTTTTGTAACAAAAGAAGAATATATGAAAATTAGAAAAGAAAAATATAAAAAAGTATACCTTGTTAAAAAGATGGAACGGTGTGTCAAGGATAAACAAATTAAAAAAATCGAGAATGACGAACGGTTAAAAATGGCTAAACTCCTGCGTAAATATTGTAAGAAGCCATATACTCATAATTCAATTGATAAATTTCGTACAAAGAATATGTTTAAAATTAAAAGGACAAAATTTTAATTTTTTTTATTCAATACTATATAGTCAAATATATGGTAATATATTTCAAAACGATTTATGTAATTTGCGTTATATTTATTCTTTTTTGTATAATAAATTTGTATAAAAAAACTTGTAAATATTTTGGCGAATATATTGTTAAAAAAAATAAAAAGATATTATTAAAATATTTTAATGAATCGGTTGATTTATTTAGTAGATGTGAGAATTTAGTTTGGTGGATTGATTACGGTACATTATTGGGATGGTATAGAAATAATGACATTATACCTATGGATAATGATGTTGATTTTTCGTTTATGGAAGATGATGTCGAAAAAGTCAAAAAACAGATTAAGAATATTGATAA
>Ga0066608_1000922_pt1 | contig 16312 bp, 15 predicted proteins | sample SaaInlV_DNA_135m_FD_60377 | JGI IMG/M metagenome (GOLD analysis project Ga0066608, IMG submission 60377) | Marine microbial communities from expanding oxygen minimum zones in the Saanich Inlet - SI075_LV_DNA_135m | ecosystem: Environmental > Aquatic > Marine > Unclassified | place: British... | reverse complement strand
TTTTTTTTATTTCTTAAAGAATATATTTTATTTACACTTATTTTATTTTTTCTCTATTCCACTCTTCCATCTAGTCAAAAAAACTTCCACCACCCCTTATTTATCAATAAAGTTAAAGAGAAAAACACTATTCCAAAAAGTGGAATAGATGGTTAATTAAAATTTAATAGAATGAAATTTTTCTAATAGATGTGTTTTTTCATTTCTAAAAAATAAATCTAAATCTTCAATAGATAATATTTTTTTATCTACTAAAGAAATACATATCTTTTCTAAACCAATTGAAAATAATTTAATATCAAATAGTTCTTCAATATCAATAATAATAGAAGGGTTCAAGAAGTACTCAATAGAAATCAATTTATTTATTTTATTAATTAGATTAATTTCTATTTCCTTTATAGGTGTATTTTCTTTCTTTCTATTGATGATTTTTTCTTTGAACTTTTCTGAATTCATAATATTAGTAACTATATTTTGGTATTCTGATACTAAAATAGTTAAAGGTTTAGAGTTGATATCCTTGAATAATAATTCCTGATAATCTTTTGCAATTTGTAATAATGCTTTTTTTGATAAAATGAATAGAATTAATTCTTTTTCCTCAATATCAGAAGAATGAAAGTTATTTTCAGGTACTTTTACATTATATTTTTTAATAAAAATATCTATTTTTCCATTATCTGTATAAGATTTTATATATATCTTAATGATAGTATTAAAACTTTCATTCACAGAAGAAATTATTTCTTCTATATAAGATACATATTCAAATTGTTCATCACTAAGTGAATTGTTATTTTTTAAAAAATATTCTGTCTTTATAAAATCAAGTGGATTATCATAATCTTCAAATCTAAAATTACCATTTTCAGTAACTAAGTTTTCATTTCTAATAATTTTTTTATTAAATAAGAAAGAACGAACTATAAATATAATTTCTCTTTCTTTAATATTATTATATTCCTGTTTTAAAATATTATTTAATGTCATAGTACTACTTAGAATATTTGTTTCATATCTTCAATAGTATAAGTTAATAACTCTTTATCATAACTATGTGGTAATGAGTTAACTCTTGTATTCAATTCTTCTAATAATTCTTGTGGTGTCTTAACATATTGTATTTTTTGTTTCATAATTTTATTAACATTATTTAAAATCTTAAGGTCATTTTGTAAAGAAGCAATAGTTTGAATTTTCGTGTCAAGAATAGATTTGGCAACAGTATTATCTTTTAAAGTTTTAATATCATTTTGTAAAGAAGCAATAGTTTGAATCTTCGTGTCAAGAATAGATTTAGCAACAGTATTATCTTTTAAAGTTTTAATATCATTTTGTAAAGAAGCAATAGTTTGAATTTTCGTGTCAAGAATAGATTTGGCAACAGTATTATCTTTTAAAATCTTAAGGTCATTTTGTAAAGAACTAATAGTTTGAATCTTCGTGTCAAGAATAGATTTAGCAACAGTATTATCTTTTAAAATCTTAAGGTCATTTTGTAAATTAACAAAATTATTTTCTAATTTCTTTGTATAAGTTAAAATTTTTAATAATTTATTTTTAGCAACAGTTTTAATTTCATTAATATTCTTAGTGTGTTCTTTTTTCATAATAGAATTTTTTAACTCATAATCTCTTTCAATTATTTTTAACCTACTACTTATTTTTTGTTCAAACTCAATTTGGTCAATAAATTTTTGTAATTCTACCTCAAGAACAACTATTTCAGATTTTTTATTTTCACCTAGTTCAATAACTTCTTTTCCAATTTCAATTGTTTTACTAATTTTAGAATCAAGTGTTAGTAAATAATTTACTTGATTTTTTTCTTCAACATAAAGACCTTTTTTTATAGATATTTTTAAACCTTTGTCTTCATAAACTTTTTTATTTATGTCTATACCTTTTGTTTCTAACATAATTGGTGAAACAGAACCAAATAAAAAGGTAGTAGATAAAACAGCACTAATACATATTTTTGATAATTTCATATTATCTCCTTTAATCATTATTAATACTTTAATTATACATACATTTATAAATATATTTTTTTTTAATCAATTATTAAGTTATTTTATAGTATTATTAATTTAATAATTGATTAAAGAAAAAAAAAGGTAGAAAAAATGAAGATTAAAAGTATCAGACTAGAAAATTTTATAGGAATAAATAAAATATCAAAACATGGTGTATTTGAAGTTGATATTAATAGTAATGAACAATATATATTATTGTATGGGGAAAATGGTTTAGGAAAAACAACAATTTTAGAATCATTAAACCCATATACAGAAATGGTAAGTAGAGATATAAAAGATAGTATTACATATCCAGCAAGAAAAACAATAGTGTTTGACAACAATGAAAAAGAAATAAAAATAGATATAATATGGGAAGAAAATAAAACAAAAGGGTATATATATATTAATAATGTAATGACTGAAGAAACTTCAAAGGGGAATATTACAGAGTATGTATATCAAATAGAAAAACTATTTGGTTCTTTTGAAAAATTTAAAACTTCATTGTTTTTAAAACAAGGTGTTCAAGATATAGTCCAAGCAAAACCAAAAGAAAGAATGAATATAATTAATTCATTTTTAAATGATTTAAGTATATATGATAAAGTAAAAGACAATGTAACACAAAAAGAAAAAGAAGCAAAAACAAAACAAAAGGTTTATATAGATCAAATATCAGAAATGGGAACTTGGGAAGAAGAATATAATAAATATGAAGAAAGGAAAAAATTTTTTGTAAAAATAGATATAAAAGAAAAAGAAGAAAAATATATTCAAAAGAAACAAGAAAAATTAATAATAGATAAAAAAGAAACAAAATATAATATATTGACTGAAGAACAAGAGAATACTATGGAAATTTTAAAAACAAAAGAACCAATGAATATTGTTGAAAATAAGAAGAAAATACTAATAGAAAAGATAATAAAGAAGCAAGAACAAATTTCAATGAATGAAATTAATAGTTTAAATCAAAAACAACAACAAATAAAAAAATACATAGAAGTGATAAAAGAAATAAAAATAGAAGATATTGAAGTTGTTGAAGAAGACCAATTAAAATACAAAAAAAGTGAAATAGAAAATCAGATAGAAATAAATAATAGAAATAAAGTAATAGAAGACCAAATAAAAGAATTAGAGGAAGATGAAAAAAACATATTAAAAATAATAAAAACAGACTTCAATCTTGATTTATTAAAAAAAGAACAGGAAAAAAGAGAAAAACAAGAATACTTAATAAAAGAAATAAAAAAATTAAAAGAATTAATAATAAACAAACAAACAATAGAATATTTGGAAAATCAAATACAAAAGAAACAAGTATTAGAGAAAAAACAAAGTTTATCAACAAAACAAGAGTGTGTTACTTGTGGTCAAGAATTAGATGTCAATCAAATAGAAAAAGACATAATATCATTAAAAAAAGAAATTGATGAATTAAATATAGAAGAAACAAAAAAAATATTAGAAGAAGTAAAAGAAATAGAATTTAACATTTCAATAAAAGAAAAAGAATTAAAAGAAATAAATAATAATAAAGAATTAAAAGAATTGGAAGATATAGAAACAGAAATAAAGTTAAGAATAAAAATAGAAGAAAATGAAAATATTTTAAATAAAACAAAACAAAAAATTCAATTTTCTAGAATAGAAGGAACAAACGAAGAATTAAAGAAAAAATTATTTATTGAAGATTTAAAACAAGCAGGAATAAACAAATATATAAAAGAACAAAATGAAATAAAAAACATAGAAGATGAAATAACAAAAAAAGAAAAACAAAAAAACAATAAAGAACAAATAGAAAAATTTAAAAAAAGTATTAAAACTTCAATTTTAGATTTGAATAATAACAAATTAAATAATTTACTAAAACTAATAATATTAAATGAAAATGAAATAGAATATAAAATTAGTTTAGGTAAATATGAATATCTAAAAAAAGAACCATTAGTAGAATTAGAAGAGTTAAACAAAAAATTAGAAAATTTGCATGATATAGAAAAAGAAGTAAATCAGTTAATAGTACAAAAAAACAATCTTGAAAAAGAAATACTAGAGATATCAGCAATAGAAAAAAAATATGAAAAAAATAATAAAGATTTAAATGATTTAAATTTTGATAAAGAAGAGAAAGAAAACATAAATAAAGAATTTTCTGAACTTGAAAAAGAACAAGAGAATCTAAATAAAGAGAATCAATTCTTAATTAATCAACAAGAACATTTTGAAAGAGAATTGAAAAGATATAATGTTTTATTAGAGGAAAAAATAAAAATAGAAGAAGATATATATAGTTTTAATAAACTAAAAAATTATAGTAATAGAATAAAAACAGCACAAGTAACAAATTTCTTTTCAAATATAACAGATACAGTTAATTTATTAATTCAAAACGAATCAGGTTCTTTAAAAGATTTAAAAGTAAAAATAGAACAAGCAACTGCTACTAAATTTAATATTATTGCTTCAAATGGAAAAAATGAAGTAAATGATATATCATTATTATCAGGAGCAGAACAATCAATAGTTGCAAGAGGTATATCATTAGCTTTAGCACAAAAATATAATTTTGGAATCATTTGGTTGGATGAAACAGATAGTGCATTATCAACTACAAATAAAGATTCTTTTCTTAAAACATTAGACAGAGCAAAACAAATAATAAAAATAGAACAGATTTTTTTAGTATCACATAATGATAATTTAAAGAAAGAAGTGGATAATGTGATCAATCTTAATAAATTAAAAAAAGAAAACTTTTAAAAAGTATTAATATTATAATATAAGAAAAAAAGGTTAAGTATGATAAAAAAATTAATAATGACTTCTTTATCAATGATTGCAATAAATGCAAATACAATAAAGGAAGTTGACCAATTAAAAAGTGTATTAAATCAAAAAAAGATTAGAATAAATGAATTAGAAGTAGAAAAAGAGAGATTGAAATATATAAAAATAGAACAAATAGAAAAAGATATAAACAATAAAACCTTACAATTTGAAAAATCTATAGGTTTTTTGAAAAAATATAATAAGGGTATAAATATAAAAGAAGAATTAAGAAAGATAAAAAAAGAATATAAATATGATAAAGTTTCTTTATTAAAAGAAAAAGAAAGAATCAAAAAAGAAGTTGATGATAATCTTGAATTAATCAAAAAAAGAAATGAAATATTGAAACTTAAAACAAAAGCAGAAGAAATAAATAATAATTATTTAATTATAAGTGAAGAATATGATATAACAAAAAATCAAATAACAAAAGATTATAAAGATAGGATTAAAGAAATAAAAATAGAATATAAAAATAATTTATTAAAGATTCAAGAATTATATAAATTACAAATAAATACAATAAAAAGTAAAGCAGATGAAAATAAATAGAGAGATAGGGATAAAAAGTTTATCTATAAGTATTCTGTTAATAATAATCATTATATTTATTAATATAGTTTCATTAGAAATAACAGAAAAGTTAAATTTTAAATATCCAGATATAATATTTAAAATAGAATCAAATAATGAAGAACCAATAAATTGGGATATCAAACAAGTAAAACCAATAATAAAATTAATACTGGATAGTAAAGGAAAAGAATATAAAGTTGTTAGATCCAAATTTTTTAGTGAAAAATTATTAATAAAAGAAGAAAATAATAAAGAGAAAGTAGAAAATATATTAAAAAAAGAAAAATTATATTTAGCAAAAATAATAGAAATAAAAATAAGTAGAGGTAAATACTATAAAACAAACAAACAAATAATAAAACAAACAACAAAAGTATTAAAAGTAAGAGTGATAACAAAAGAAAAAGTTTTTAAGAATATTTATATAACATTAAATGAAGCAAATAAAGTCCTTGATTTTAAAGTAACAATTGATAAAAAGGCGGAAGAGTATAGAGAATTAAAATCATATTATGAAACACTAAATGAAGCAAATTTATATAAAAGGTTTTCAATAGGGTTAAAAAATAAAATTAAAAATAAAATAATAATAACAAGAAGTGAAGATTTTCAAAAAGTTTTTTACTTTATGAAAAGAGATAAGAAATATATAATAATAAAAAAGGGTGATGTATATAGATTAACTATTAATAAAAAAATAGTTAAAATAGAAAAAATAAAAGAGGAAGAAACAGAATTAGGATATTTATTATTTTAAATAAGAATCTACAGTTTTTTGTTTCTTTCTTTCCTCTATAAGTTTTTGTTCATATTCATTTAAGAATTTTTTTAATTCTTCCAGATTTTCAAACCACATTTGAACTTCTGGACCATGTAACAAAGAAAAAACATCAATGTTATCAAAATAATCACTAAATATAATTAATCGTTCCATTTTAACTACAGGAGATTGTTCATTGTTAATTGCAATTAATTGTTCCAATTTTGATAATAAAGTATCATCAAGATTTGTTGATTCACTTATCTTTTCATTCCATTCATGTTCAGGAATACTAAGAAAGGGGTCAATTTTTTCATTTTTAGTTTTTAAATCACTTTTTATTTGATTAATATCATTTAAGCTATTAGCTCCTATTTGTTCTAAATCCAAACCTAAATTCCTTTTTCTTCAATAATAATTTTCCAAGCTTGGTTACATTCATTGAAGAAAGAATATATATTGTTAATTTTATAAGAGGTCATTTCAACATAAGAAAGATTCAATTCTTTTAATTGATGTAAATACATACCAGTCATATATCTTACAAATTCTTCTGTTTCTACTGAAGAACTTTTCAAAGTAGATATAAGTTCTAAAATTATTTCATTAGAAACTTGGGAAGATTTAGATAATTCTTGTTCATGTTCTTGTTTTAAAATAATAAATTCTTCTTGTGAAAGATCATATTCAATTTCATTGATGATATCAATGTATTTTTTCATTTTTTTAAGATTTTTTAACAAGTGTCTGTAAAGTAATTGTATTATTTTATGTGGTTCTTCTTCAACACTTTGTTGATATACTGTATTGTCCAATTGTATTCCTTTTGTAGTTAATTATAAAAATATTATAATAAAGAATGTAAAAAGTTTTTTTTTAACTGATTAAATAAAGAAAACTTGCTGATATTATCAATAAAATGTAAGAAAAAAGTAGATAGTACAATTAATGAAATTAACCACAATAAATTATTGTGGTTAATTTATATATTTATTTTTCTATTAAATCAGAAAAAGAAGAATTAAGTTTTGGGTCTTGAGTAGGTATTGTAATTGGTTTAATCTGTTGTTTTACAACTATATCTTGTTGCATTTTATTAGAACTATAAATACTGAATCCTAAGAAAAAGATTAAAAAGAAAATAATACTTTGTTGTAATCTCAATGTTAGCGGGGATAGTGGTGCTTTTAAATCACTTCCTTGCATTCCAGAATTTGTCTTTTGTAATAAAATTAAACCAATAATAATAATAGGTAGTAAAGTTAATAATATTTGCATGTTTGTTTCCTTATATAAAACTTTCTTGTTCTTTTTCTTTTAATTTCAATGTTTCAATTTCATTAAATAATTTAGTAATAAAATCAAATGTAACTTGAACAATAACTAATGTCATAATACCACCAAAATAAAAAGGTGCTCCTAATTGATTCATAATAGCCCAAGGTACAGTAGCAATAGTACCTAAATAAATACCACTAAATACAGTCAACCTTAATGTTATCTTCTTTAAATATTCTTTTGTGTGTTCACCAGGTCTAATACCAGGTATAAAAGAACCTGAATCATTTAAATTTTTAGTTACCTCATCAACTTTAAATGCAATTCTTGCATAAAAGAAGGTAAATCCAAAAATTAATAAGAAGGTTACTATATTATAACCTAATGTTCCTGGTGTTAAAATATCATTAATAAAGTTTAAAGAAGATACATCTTTAAAGAATGTTCCAAATGTAACAGGGATACTAATTAATGCACCAGCAAAAATTGCAGGTATTACATTTGCAAGATTAACTTTAATAGGTAAATAATTACCACCAAAGTCAGAAGAAGTATATTGAAGTGGTATTCTTCTCTCCCCTTTTTCAATAAATATAATAAAAACAGTAGTAGCAGCCATAATAAATAAAATAAATAAAATAATTAATGGGTTTAGAGAACCATTGTTCATTAAATCAATAGTGTTTACAACACCACCTGGTAATCCAGAAATAATAGCAGTGAAAATGATTAAACTGATACCATTACCTAGTCCATAATTAGTAATTTGTTCCCCTAACCACATTAGTAAAACAGTTCCCATTACTAACATAGGGATAGAATAAAATAAAAAAGAAGTAGTATCAGTAATAATAACTCCTTCTCCCATTTGGGTTATACCGTAAGCAACCCCAATAGATTGGATAAGAGCAATAAATACAGTTAAATATCTTGTTTTTTGAACAAAAATAACCATACCTTCTTTTTCTTTTTTTAATGCACCAATATTTGGGTCAAAATGTGCAAATAATTCCATAAGAATGGAAGCAGTAATATAAGGCATAATACCCAATGCAACAAAACTCATTCTTGAAATTGCTCCACCACTGAATAAATCAGCAACACCAAACATTGTATTTTTTTGTTCTGCAAAAAATCTTGCAATCATATCAAGATTGACACCAGGTAAAGGGAAATAAGTACAAATCTTATAAAAAAATAAAATACCAAAGGTAATTAAAAGTTTATTAATTAATGGTTTGTATTGTTTTTGAATCATATGCTAACCTTTAAAAGAAATCAGTTCTTTAACTGTTGTTGAGAGGAATGAATCCATAAAAAAGAAAATAATTGAAAATACAATAACGGTTATTAAAATATTAATAAACCAGTATTTTATTTCACTAACTGAAGGATAAAAAACAGAATATAATTCTCTTTTAATATCACCTAAAAAATGTAAAGTTTTTGATAGCATACTATTTTGTGTAATCTAAATTACTTTTATTTGTAATTTAAATATTCTCCTTGTAATTTTATTACATTATTATAACAAAAAAAAAGATATAAAAAAGTCAATTTAAAAATGTCCAAGGAATAAGTTTTTCTTGGATGATATTTTTGATTTAATTTTTTGTAAAATGGAGGTAGAGGGACATAATAATGCAATTTTTGAATTACAATTAGTGTTTAAAACTTTATTTAAAGAATTAAAATTACTAGTCTGTAAAATATCTTCATCAGTAAAGAAAATAGTATTTAAATTAAAATTTGTTCTTAAGTTGTTAATTAAATGTACCATTTTAAAATTAAATATGGTTCCACCACCACTATTTTTCAATAAAAGGTCATTTATTTTTTTATATTCAACTAATTCTTTAAAATGTAATTTATTATTTTTATATTCAGGTAATACATATTCAATATAAGTATCAGTGTCAAGATTTAATTTAAATAATTTTGCTTTACTATCAAATTTAATAATAAAAACATTAGATAATTTGTTGTTTTTAGATTTCAATAAATTAATAAAATCAAATGATATTTTTTCTAAACTTCCCAATATAGAACCAGAATTATCAATAATTAATAACAGGTTTTTTTTATTATTTGAATATTTAAGTATTCCAGGTTTAATAGAAGAAATATTATTATCATATAAACAAGTAATATTAGAGATACTTCGTTTTGATATTTTTGAATAGGAATTGTGAATTAAATTATTATTATTTGGTAAAAATTTTCTTAATATTTGTTTCCAATCAAAATTTCTAGAATAAACGGAATCAAATATTTTAGAACCTTCAATGTTCATTTCCTTTTCAGAAACAATAGAAGAGTCTTTTGTTTGCTCTACTGTAGTGTCTATATCTTCTTCAAAGTTTTCAATTTCAACTATTTCAGTTTGTTTGTTTTTATCAAGCGTTTCAACATTTATATGTTCATCAAAATTATTTTTTAGATTTTCTTTATTTAAATCATTTTTAATAGCATTGAATATTTCTTCTTTTGTTTTATAAATATCAAAATTGTAATTAGAGCTCCATAAACCAATAGGTAATAAATAATCTTCTACTGAGTTAAAATACTTTAATAAAGAATAGTTGTTAATTAAATCACATGCAAAATTATTAAAAGTAGGGTCAAAATCATCATTTTTTGAAAAGTATAAATCACCATTAATAATATGATAATATTCATGTAAAATCAAAAATTCAATATAAGTATATAAATTTTTAATAGGATTATTGTACCATAATGTTTTACCTACTGTTCCCTTGTATTTTGCCCAAGTTAAGAGTGAATTGATAAAATTAGTATTAAGAATTAAATCACCATTACTACTAATAGCAGCAGTTTCAACATTTTTTATTTCATTAGGTAAAGATAATAGATTGTTAGGTAAGAAAATCAAATTAACTTGGAATATTTTTTTATAACTATAACCATCAACTAATGGCATGAATTGTGTATGTCTAATTTTTATATCATTTATTAAATCTAATATAATATTTTTATCTAATAAATCTTCTGGGATAAGGAAATTACTAAAAACAACTTCTTCAATAGAAACTTTAATCATATCATCAAACAAAACATTACTTTTTTGTTTCATTTTAATAATTTCTGTTTGTTGTATTTGTAATACTTCAAACATTACTTGTTCCAATGGTATGTCATGTTTCTTTGAATATATTTCTAATATAGAAATTATATGAGGAGACTCAATTTTATATTCAGGGAATAAACTAGACATTTAATTTATCATTTGATAGTAAGAAAAAAGGTGTATCAGTTAACTCACCTTTATTATTTGTAAACCATTCTTTATAAGTTGTTTCTAAAATACTATCATCTAAAATTTTTAGAACTATCTTGTGGTTTTTAGGTTCATAAACTAAATTGTTACTCAATTCTTTCCAAGTAAGACTGAAAGTCTTTGATATTCTATCATTGATTTGATTATCAAATTTAGAATAATTTAATTTTTTAAAAAAGTTATACAAAAGATTATATTGTTCTAAAACATTTATTTCATAATTTGTTTTATCAGTAATAAATAATTCATTTAATACATTAGTTAATTCTTGTATAATTATAGAGTCATGTTCTAATGTATTTATATATTGATTAACAATTAATAAACTATCATCATTTTTTAATATATTCAAATTAAAATCATGTTTTTTTATTAAATCAAAAAAACTTATAATGTTCTCACTTTGAATATATCTAATGTGTTTTAAAATATTTAAATATTTTTTATCAAATAATTCAGATAAAAATTCTTTCAAAGTTTTTGTATTTTCAAATTGATATTTTAATAAAATAAAGTCAAAGACTAAATAGAATGATTCAGTGAAACAATATTTGATATTCAAATTAAAATCAATATAGAATTCTTCAGAGTAGTTGTGATTTTTTTTATATTCAATATTTTGAAGGTAATAACTTATTCTAAGAAGAAAATTACTTGTTATGGAGTCAATCTCACGTGGTGACAAGTACAATTCTTCATTATCTATTAATAATGTATAACAAGTGTCAATAAGTTGTTCATCTTCAGTTGGAAATTTTTTAAAGATTTCATCTAAAAATAAAAAAGATATATTTGAAAAATTAATAGCATATTTATTTTCTAACTCTGTATTTAATGATAATTTGTTTAAGTAAGTAGTCAAATCTTTTTTATCTAATTCTACAGGTATGAAATCAATAACATCTATTAAGTGTGGAGTTAATTCTATAGTACCTAAACCATTTGGATTTAATGCACTTACTATTAATATATCTTCAGGTAATGAATATGTTTCATTTATAGATTTTGTCAATAACATTTTTCTAATAGCATTAAAAACTTCAGGTTCACTACGTGTTATTTCATCTAAAAATAAAATAGTATTGTATTTATTATTGTTATTAGATGAAATATATTGTTTCATAATAGTATTATATAATGGTGGTTCAGAAAATTTAGTATGTAACACTTCATTATTATAGTAACTTAATGGAAGTCCTATTACATCATCAGGGTTTAATGTAGAAGAATCAATTTCAATAAGATTTAAATTCATTTCCTTACAGATTTCTCTAATGAAAGTAGTTTTTGAAATACCATGTGAACCAGTTAATGATAAAGTGTATTTTCTAATATTTTTTAAATGGTTGTTTGTTTCTATTTGATTTTTAAATAAATCTTGCCAAGAAAGGGGTTTAAACGTATTATTAGAGATATAATTATTTAAAATAATATATATTTCATTCCATAATTCTGATAATTTACCAGTTCTATAATTCTTTAATTGTAAATAAAGATAGGAATAAATAACTTCAATATTTTCAATATTATAGTTTATATATAATAATATTTCTTCAAAACGTCTTGGACTAATATGTATGTGTTCATCTTTAAACCCTAGAAAATTAATTTTTAATAATTCCTCAAAAATAAAAATAGTATTAGTTTCTAATTTATGTTTATTTAATATATAATTTTTATATTCAGTGTTACTAGATTTAATGATATTTAAAAAAGTAAATTGATGATTTTGTGGAATATCAGATAAACCTTCATCAGAAGAATCAAAATTAGATGCAAAAATAAGATAAGTATTATCTGGTATTTTATTTGAACCTATAAAACCATTTAATATAGTTCTAAGTAAATTAGATATTCGAACATTGTTCATTCTATAAAATTCATCTATAAAAAAGATTCTAGAATATTTATTTTGTATTGTCTCAATCTCTTTTTTGTATAGTTCAAAATGTTTCTTTAATTCAAAGTTATTATTTATAATTTCTAAATGTTTTTCTGGACTATATAATGGTTTTTGTATTTTTTCTAATTCAGATAATAAAAAAGGTTTACTATTCTCAATAGAATATTCTTCATCTTTTCTTTTAATAAAAGGGATATTTATAATGTGTTCTTCAGATAAATGTGAAGCCTCAATGGAAAATAATTCTATATTTAAGAGTTGACTAATATATTCTATTAAAGTTGTTTTACCAACACCAGTAAGACCACCTAACATTATATAATCTTTTTCACTTAATGAATTATTAGATATACCTAATAAATTATAAATAATAGTTTTAATATAGTGGTCCCGAGTATTTTTATATTTTTGCACAATTAACCTTTTTGTTTATCAATAAATAATATGTATATATTTATTGTATGTCATTTAACTTAAATTATACTAAAAAAAAATAAAAAAAAAGGTAAAAGGAGGGAATTCTTAAAGGGGTTTCAATAGAGAAAAAAAACCACCCCTTAAAAAGAGATGGTTTTTTGTTTTAAATTATATAAAATAATTTATTAGAAAGAGTATCTTGCAACAACTCTTACAATGTTTGTATCAGTGTTAGTTGCTTTATTGTCAGTATTAACATAAGCGAATAATACGTTAGTTCCAAGAACTTTAGTTTTAGCAATTAATTCAGTATCAGTAAAATCACCAGCTTTAACAGATGAAATAGCTTGTCTAGCAATAACATTTACATCACCAACTTTAGTAGAAAGTTGAACTTTAACAGTATCAATTTTATCAGCAGCTTGACCAGCAATAGCACCTTGATTAGCTACCATTTGAGTAAATAATTTTGTTTTAACACCTGTACCTCTATTTGCCATAGAAATAGAACCAGCGTCCATATCAACAGAGTTGTAAGCAACTTCTAAGTTAATACCTTCAACAGAAGTAGAAGCTTTAATACCTGACATTTGAGTTCCAGCTTCAGAACCATCCATATCAATATTAGCAGCTTGAGCAGAAAGTTTTACACCATTAACAGAAGTAGAAGCATCTCCCCATAAGATTGAAGCAGCATCTTCAGCATTGTAGTACCATACATTTACATCAGTACCTTTTGCAGGTTTAGCAAGGATACCAGCAGCATAAGTGTGAACACCTAAATTACCCATATCAAATGTATTTAAATCAGTATGGTCGTTAGATCCACCAACAGAAGCTCCAACTAAAGTAACACCTTCTAAAGAATTATTAACAACTACAGCAGCATTAAATGTATTCTTGTGAACATTCCAACCTTCAGAGAAAGCCATAGGAGTATTTAATTCTTGTCTACCAAGTTTAACAGTTGTTTTACCAACAGTTTTTGCAACAAATGCTTGAGTAATTGCAGTTGCATCACCATCATTATCAGCAGTTTGCATAGTTCCAGAAACTAAAGCACCTTCTAGACCAGCAGTATCAAGACCAACAAGTGTAGCTCCACCAACAAAACCAGCACCCATATCTACAGCAGCGTCAATTTTAAGACCTACATTTGCTTTAGAGTTATCTTGATCAAAAAGAGAACCTGTTCCTGCTTCAGCAGTTTGGTAGTAAAGAGTTGCTTCACCTTTAGTTTGAATATCAAAAGCAGATGCTCCAGTAGTCATTAATGCTGCAACAGCAGCAGATAAAATAATTTTTTTCATTATTTGTCCTTTTATTTTTATTTATTTTTAGATTAAGAATTAGATTTTCTCGTCTAATCTTGAAGAAAGTATAACATAAAAAAATTAAATAAAACTTTTTTTTTCATTTTCTTTTCATTTTTCTATGTTTTTTTTCATTTTCTTTTCATTTTCCCATAAAAAAAAGGTAAATAACTTAATATTTACCTTTTTTTTTATCTAATTTAATAATTATTGCATTACAAAAGTTGTAAATAATATTTTACTTACTTCCAATTCCTTTGGTAAAATCATATTTAATTTAGTCTTAAGTTCATCTTTAAAATCAACCTTACCACCAAAAGTAGAAATTTCTTCCTTTACTTTAGAAGAAGCAAGACCAATAATTGAATCAGTTATATAAGGGACTTTCTTAGTATATACTTCTTCATTAAAAGTTTCAGCATCAAAAACCAATGTCATTTTTATTTTTAGATAAGTTCTACCTTTACCTTGTATATTAACTATAAGTTCATCAGTTGATTGTTCAATAACTGATTTATCACCATCACCATTATCATCAGCATCTTCTTCTATTTCAACTTTTTCAACTTTTTCTTTTTGATTTGGATCTTTATTTTCTTCCATATTTTGTATATACATAAAACCAGCAACCCCCATACCAATCATCATTAAAAACATAATACCTATTAAAACCAATAATAATGTATTTTTTTGTTTCTTTGGTTCTTCAACAACTTCTTCTTGTGTTTCATCAGCCATTTTTTATTCCTTTTTATAATTTAGTTTTGTAATTTAATAATTCTTTTAAAATTAAAGCACTATCTTTTGGATCTAATTTTTTCATTATTTCTGTAATTGTTTTTTGTTTTTGCATTATTAATAATCTAATAGTATCTTTTTTATTAACTTTAAACATTTCAGATACAATTTCAGCATTGGCATCTGGTTTGTTTTTTTCAAAAGAAATTAAAATTTTATTTGTAATTTTTCCTTCAATTTCTTTTTTTAATTGTTTTATTCTTACTTCAAGTAGTTTCTTTTCTTTAACTATTTTTTCAATTTCTTCTTTTATTTTTAATAATTTTGTTCTTTCAACTTTAATTATTTCCATTTTTTTATTTAATCTTTTAAGATATTCTTCTTGAAGTATTTTTGTTTCTATTCTTGATTTTTTATTTTGTATATCTTCATAGGTTTCACTGTTAATATCACTACCATATTGATTTTGTGCAAACAAAACAGAAGTAAAAAGAGAAGCAATAGTTATAATTTTATACATATTAATACCTTATTTTATTTATTTTATCATCTTTAACAAAGATAAAAACAATTTTTTCATTTTTTTTCTTCATTTATTATTATAATATAATAATATTAAATTACAAGGTTTTTTATGTTTAAGTTATTTATGCTTCTATTATTAACAACAATATTATATAGTTCTTCACAAATAGAACATATGTACAATTTAAAAAAAATAGAATTAAATAAAATTAATATCTATTCAAAAAAAATGAAAGGACTATTGTATCTTGAAAATCATATAAAAAATATTATATTAAATAAAATAAAATCAGATGAAACAATTTTAGCTTCTCTATTATTAAAGAATTCAAATAATAATTTCTTTATTTCAAAATTTGAAGTCTCAAATTCTGCTACAGAAAATAGTCAGGAATATAAAGATTTTACAAATAATTTTGGTTTTAGTTATTTTTTTAGTAATACAGATAGTCAAAAAATAAAAGAAAGGAGATTTGTATATAGTGATACACCTTTAATAATAGATTACAATAACAAGGGTTTTGAAATATGTAATATAATCGGTGAAGACAAAGATAGTAGTATACCTAAGTTTGTTTCTGATTATTATTTTAATAATTCTTCATTAAGAGATGGGACTTATTTTTTTAATAAATATACAAC
>Ga0066608_1000905_pt1 | contig 16516 bp, 14 predicted proteins | sample SaaInlV_DNA_135m_FD_60377 | JGI IMG/M metagenome (GOLD analysis project Ga0066608, IMG submission 60377) | Marine microbial communities from expanding oxygen minimum zones in the Saanich Inlet - SI075_LV_DNA_135m | ecosystem: Environmental > Aquatic > Marine > Unclassified | place: British... | reverse complement strand
CGTTTAACTTTATTCTCGTATGCTGAATTAATGACATTAGCCTCTATCATCATGTTTTCATAAATAAAATCTGCTGGATAGGTGTTGTTGGCATGGATGCCACCTACCTTTGCAGCGGCCAAAAAAACAAACTCTGGCTGGTAAGTTTTAAAAAAGTTTACTGTTTCTATTTGACTGGTTAAATCTAGTTTAATTCTTAATATTGAGTCTTGGATCTTGAGTTTTGAATTGTGGTAACTAGCTATTATGTTGGTATAGCCTTGGTTTTGTAGTTTTCTTATGATTGCTCTACCCACTAAACCTGTAGAGCCTGCTACAAAAATCTTTGAGGATTTTTGTAGCAATGTTGAATGATTACAATCTGATGTTAAATTTATCATTTTTTTAAATTAATCTCTTTAATTAAACATTAAACAGAAGGCGAACTCCGGTTAAGAAAGAGAGGTTAGCCTGGGGTATTTTAAAACGAAGCTATTCATTAAAATCTGGCACTTTAAAGCCGTGCTTTTTAACTAAAGAATCACGCTTGGCGATGTTAATATCATTTTCCATCATCTCGTACACCATTTCTTCCAAGGTAATTTTTGGTTCCCAGCCTAGCTTTTCTTTGGCTTTAGTTGGGTCGCCTAATAATGTTTCTACTTCTGTTGGACGGAAGTAGCGCTTATCAACAGCTAATATCGTCTTACCGATAAAATGTTGAATGTTAAATGTTGAATGTTGAATTACTGGGTTATTTTCATCTATAGATTTTACAATACCTTTTTCATCGATACCTTGCCCTTGGTATTCTAATTTTATACCTATGTAATCACAGGCGAAGTTAATAAAATCACGTACTGAATACTGTACTCCAGTGGCAATGCAAAAATCATCTGGCTTATCTTGTTGCAGCATTAGCCATTGCATTTCTACATAGTCCTTGGCATGGCCCCAATCACGCTTAGCATTTATATTACCAAGATAAAGTGTATCTTGCAGACCTAGGGAGATGCGTGCTAATGCTCTTGTGATTTTTCGGGTTACGAAAGTTTCGCCACGTATAGGAGATTCGTGATTAAACAAGATGCCGTTACAGGCATACATACCATAAGCTTCACGGTAGTTAATCGTGATCCAATAAGCATACAGCTTGGCTACTGCGTAAGGAGAGCGCGGATAAAAAGGAGTGGTTTCTTTTTGTGGGGATTCTTGCACTTCACCATATAACTCTGAGGTAGAGGCTTGGTAGTAGCGAGTTTTTTTCTCAAGGCCTAAAATACGAATAGCTTCTAGTACGCGCAGCGCACCCAAGCCGACTGTATCTACTGTATATTCTGGTGTTTCAAATGATACAGCAACGTGTGATTGTGCACCAAGGTTGTAGATTTCATCAGGATGAATTTTTTGGATGATACGCACTAAGCTCATAGAGTCTGACAAGTCACCATAATGCAGTATGAGTTTTTTGTTAGTTTCATGGGGGTCCTGATAAAGGTGATCAATACGATCTGTATTGAATGAAGAAGAGCGGCGCTTGATGCCGTGCACTTCGTAACCCTTATCTAGTAAAAATTCTGCCAGGTAGGCGCCATCTTGGCCAGTAACTCCTGTGATCAATGCCACTTTCTTGTTCATCATATTTAACCCCTAAAATAACCCCTTATATACAACTTACTCTCTTTTCAAAAGCTCGTTAAAAGCAAACTATCAGCATTCTCTGTATTACTCAATTGGTATATTTGATGATTTCCCTATTACTAGTTCGTACGCTAAATTAGCATAATGGGTCGATGTGCTCTCGCAGATACTGTTATTATAACAAATACTCGAACACACCTTTGTGTTTAATTCCGGAATCTTATTGTTTTATTATAGGTTTTTTTACTTTTAAATAGTTTGGTTTTTTTTGAGGTGTAATACTTTCTTTATACTCTTCTTGTAAAGTTATTTTACAAATTTTACCAGAATTATTGACAGGTAAATTTTTAACAAGTAATAATTTTCTTGGTATCTGATATGAAGGCATAATGCGCCCTAAATCTTGATAAATTATTGTTGTTGTTATTGTTTTTTGAGTTTTTATATATGCAATCATAATATTTTCTTTTATGCTATCTTTAATGGCAATTGTTGCGCATTCATCTACATAATCTAACTTTTGAATATTAGAATCAATATCTGATAAATTTACTTTATATCCATCAACTTTTATTGAATCATCCAATCTTCCAATGATAAACATATCCCCATTAGTGTTTTTAAATGCTAAATCGCCCGTATCATAAAAAACTTCTTTATTTGTAGAAATTAAAACTTCTTGACTTTTCTTTTTATTTTTAATATAACCATGCATCACTTGTAGACCGCCAATTAACAACCTTCCTTGTTCATAATTATTGATCTTTTCATTATCATTATTAATAAGTAAAAATTTAGAATTTAATATAGACTTGCCGACACTTATATTTTCTCCATGCAAGTCACTATCATCAAATGTAATTTTTTTTACACTGCAGTATACAGTTGCCTCAGTTGGTCCGTATAAATTATAAATATTAACACTTTTCATCTTTTTTTGAAATTTTAAATATAGTCCATATGAGAATCTTGCGCCACCCACTAATAAATGCCTTAAGGAGCTTAAATCGCCCCTCTCAAAAACACCATTTGATAGTAGCATTTGAAAATTATTGGGAACTGTAGCCATTGTTGATATTTTTAATTCTTCAATTTCGGCTAATAATTCAAACACATTTCCCTTAAATTTTGAAATGTAAATATGTATATTTTTTGATAATAGTAACGCAATATCTATCAAAGAAAGGTCAAATGTAAAATCAGCTGTACTTAACAGCTTATCTTTTTCACTTATATCTGAAAAATATTCATCCACCCAATTTATAAAATTTACATATGATTTTCTTTTTATCATTACCCCTTTAGGCTTTCCTGTAGAACCTGATGTAAAAATAATATATGCTATATTATTTTTATCAATATTTTGTATTCTTGACACTCTCCTGGCAATTGAAAAGTTTAAAATATCTTTTATTTGTATTGTTTTACAGTTTAATGTTTCAGTAGTATCAGTAATAATGATATCTGGCTCAGAGATCTTGATAATATCATGTAATCTTCGTATTGGCCAGCTAGTACTTAAAGGTATCATTGTTATGCCCAATTCAAAACAAACCAGCATAGACAAAATATACTTGTAATCTTTTTGTACATGTATGCCAACCTTGTCGCCTACAGTAAAATTATCTAGAAGATAATGTTTTGTATTATAATAATAGGCTTTAACTTTTTCATCATGAATTTTATCGCCTTTGATATTATAAAAATTATTTTTTTTATTAAAAAAATCAAAAATGATATTTTCTAAATTCATGCTAAATTTTTCTACTTAAAATGTATTCTGATAATTCGCCAACATTTTTTATACTACTTAACTCTCTTAAATCAAACTTAATGTCAAATGCATTTTCAATATTTAAAATAAGCTCTATATTTGAAAATGAATCCCATTCTGTAATATCATGTGTTGTGGTTTCATATGTAATTTCAAGTTCATTATTTTGAAAAACTTGCTTAAAAATAATGCTTAATTTTTGCAATATGTCTTTAACTTCCATAAATTAATTCATCCTTTTTAATTGTAAATCTACCGCTATATTGCTATAACACATTAAATAGAAACCTTTATATAATACAACAAAATATACCAATATAGCAAAAAAATAAAAACCATTTAAACAATTATTTTTAACAACCGCTAAAATAGAATCTCCGCTATTTAAAACTACTTGAGATCGTTCGTTATTATATACCCGCATCCACTGAATAACTAAATTTTTAACATACTCAACAGAGCTAAAAATATACACATTCAATCATTCATTTCCGAAGCGAATGAGATATGCATTCTGTCCCGTTATTACAACTAATAGCTTAGACATTGCCGGCCAGCATTATTCATGTCGCGCTCTTTGTGCAGCTCAGAGACCGGGGACCTATGCTTGCTTGAGTATTTGTATGTTATTTTCATTTGAATTTCCTTATTTTTTTATTATAAGAAAACTCTACTTTTACTAAGTGTCGGTTATTGGCTCATCAAGCCCTACAACATAATCATATAGTGGCTATGAATTCTTTATAAGAGTTAAATTCATTAATGCTTTTAATATTACAATATTTGATCTTATTATCGACCCAAACCTAGGAGCGCCTTCTCTCTCTATTATTGGAATATTAATTTCAACGAATTTATAGCCATTGATGATTCCATAAGCTGCCAATTCTGTACCTATAGAATTATAAGAGTCGAAACAACCTTTATTCTTATACAATTTCATTGAATACCCCTTCATGCCACATAATGGATCACTCCAATTTATAAAAAAATTTGTATAAACTTTAAATACCCACTCTGCAAAACGCTGAGTGTTAGGTCGAACTCCTAGTACTAAATCCACCCCTTTCTTAAGATGACTAATATATTGCGATAATATATTTACACTGTGTTGGCCATCAGCATCAAAAGTAATCACTCCGTCACAACCTAATTCTTCCGCCATTTTAAAGCCACTATTTAAAGAGCTATCATAACCCTTATTATTTTTATGATCTATAACTATAGCACCAGCGTCTTTCGCTATTTCTCTAGTTCTGTCAGTAGACGCATCATTAACAACAATAGCATAACCATACTTCTTTACTGAATTCACCACTTGAGCAATTGTTAACTCTTCATTAAATGCAGGGATTACAATTCCTACCTTATATTCTTCCACGTTATACACCCCCCAGATTCAATATCTTCAATTAAGGTTTTATTTAACACTTTTTCAATATTATAAGGCGCTAGTGCGCCTTTTGGACAAGGTCTAAGAACATCTATATCATTTTGAGTAATCACATCTCCCTTTAATAAATTACGATTTACACGAAGACTACGTCTTTGTAAAATTACAGTTTCTTTTTCATTGTCTTCAACTATTTTTACATTGGATCCTAAGGCAAATTCTAACTCTCTAACTCTATCCACCATATCCTTCCAAGAGTTAAAGTCCATTGAAAATTTATGATCAGGCCCTTCTCTAGATGTTTTATCAGTAAAATGTTTTTCTATAACTCTAGCCCCAAGTGTCACTGCACCCAAAACAGTAGCATGACCTGGAGTGTGGTCAGATAACCCCAAAATAACATTAGGATACTTCTTTTTATATTCTTGCAATACATTCAAATTAATGTGTTTAAAATTCTCTAATGATGAAGTATAGTTTGTATTGCACTGCATTAAGACTATATCTTGAGTATATTTTAGTACAGTCTCCATTGCTAAATTGACTTCGGCCATATTAGATGCGCCCGTAGCCAACAATACTGGTTTTTTCTTTGAAGCTATGTAGTCAACAATCCCCAGCCAGGTAATATCGCCGGATCCAATTTTATATGCACTCAAGAAATCGTTAACTTTATTCACTATTTCGTAAGAATACGGAGAGGTGAGAAAAGTAACTCCTGCCTTATTACAAGTTTCTTTTAATATGGACGTCCAATCTTGATCTATTGATGCTTCTTGATAAACATCGAATACACTTTTTTTCCATTTTGACTGGTGTGATTGCTGCCCACCAAGAGACTTAAAGCCTTGCTTACTTACAATAGTGCTTGCTGTAAAATGCTGAAATTTAGCAGCATCTGCACCAGCTTCGGCGCAAAGGTATATCAAATCCTTGGCGCGCTCCAAGTCACCATCATGATTTGCACCTACATCTGCAATAAAGTAGGTGGGATGATTCAAGCCTATCCTTTTATTTTCTATTTGAATTTCTTTCATTTTTTATTTTAATAAATTGTTGTTTTTATCATACTGACATTTCATTAACTCTATTGCATCTTCAGCTTTAGGTAAGGCATATTTTAAAGCCAGGCTAATTTTCTTAACATTTAAAGTCATATTTTTAGGTCTACTCGCTTTAAATTTCGCACTATTAACGCCAATTCTATTAATATTCAAATCAGAAAGTTGAAATATTTCAGCTATTTTTTTTCCAAAATCATATTTTGAAATTCCATTACTACTCGCACAGTGATATAGGCCGAAAATAGGCTTATCAATTATTTCTCCAATAATTAATGACAAATCATCAACATGCAGTGGGGAGAAATACACATCATGAAACAAATTGATTGGTATTTTATTAATTAAATCCTTAAGAATCCATTCAAAAAATGAAGTTTTTCCTTTTTCCGTCCATCCGATAATATTTATTCTTAAGACTAAGGCGGCATCCATTGGTTTTACTGCAACTTCACCCATAAGTTTAGTCTGAGCATACACATTAAGTGGATGTATTAAATCAGATTCACTATAAGAACCTTGTTTTTCACCATCAAACACTGAATCAGTTGAAATATAAATTAATCTAGTATTATTACGGGACAAATAATCTGATATTATTTTAGTTGTTTCAAAATGAAGTGATGTTGCCAAATCAATATTTTCTTCACACGCATCAACATTGACAATTGCAGCACAATGTATCACTACATCAAATTCAACCTTATTTAGCCATTTATTGAGTAACTCAATATTAGTTAAATCAAAACAATCCCATTTAATATTCTTGCCTTTTTTGCCTTTTTTTCTTGATGTTGCAAATACTTCATGTAGTTTTGATAAATGAATTACAAGTGCTGTGCCTAACATTCCACTTGCACCTGTAATTCCTATTCTCATCAATTTAACCTTTTAAATTCACCGTGACAAACCGGGCCATCTAATAAAGAATCTATCGACAAATCACTATTATGACAAGCGGATATCACTTTGAATATTGACTCTAACACTTGAAAATAGATATCAACTTCTTGTTGCTTGTGCTCTGTACAAACATATATTACATTTGAGGCAAGAATATTATTTTTGAGCATTTCTTGTGTAATATAGGTTTTGTATTTTAACCAATCATTAGATTGAATAGAAAAACCAATCATAGATGGTAGTCCATTAACTTTGATAGGAAGTTTATATTTTTCACCTAAACTTTTCCACTGGCTTCCAATGTATTTTCCCATATCGGTTATCAATTCCCAAGACTTAGTTTCCTCCATCACCTCTAAAGTTTTAAGTGCAGCTGTCGGCCCAATTCTTTCAGTCCAAAATGTGGAGCTAATAAAAGTACTTTGCGCAACATCCATTATTTCTTTTTTTCCAATTACAGCAGTTATAGCATATCCATTTCCTAAGGCTTTGCCAAAAACAGCCATATCTGGCTCAACATCATATATCTTATGAAGCCCTCCATTGATTTGCCTAAACCCAGAAGTACACTCGTCAAAAATCAAAATAATATTATTGTCATTTGCCAATCTTCTTACCCTGACTAAGAAATCATTTTGAGGCTCATTATTACGAGAAACCTCCATCTTTATAACACCAATATCGTGATTTTTTATAATAAGATTTAATTCATCTATACAGTTATAATTAAACGGAATTACACTACCTTTAAGGTCTTTGGGCACTCCTTTAGGGTTTAGGCCAGGTAAAAGATGCCCTGCAAGATTGTCATCATCTCCTAGATTTGCCGATAAATACCAATCATGCCAACCATGATAACCGCAAATAGCCACCTTATCTTTACCAGATGCAGCTCTCGCTATTCTAATTGCCATTGCATTAGCCTCACCCCCAGTTCTAGCCAATCTAACCATATCAGCCCAAGGATGCAACTCAACCAACTTCTCTGCTAAATATACTTCTTCAGGACAATTCAAAGTTGACATGTTACCATCTTTAACAGTCTTTAATACCGCTTCATCAACCTCGTCATTACCATATCCTAATATGTTAGTACCAATTCCCATAATTGACATATCAGTATATTCTCTACCATCTAGATCCCAAACTTTACACCCCTTGGCCTTCTTAAAATAAGATGGCCATTGATCTGGTAAAAACATCTCGCTCCGTTTTGATAATAGCATATTGCCTCCAGGGATAACCCTCTTAGCACGCTTCCAAAGTTTTTGTCCTTTACCCAATTTTGAGCCCTCGTTTCGAATTATTTTTTGATTATCGTAAAAAATTTTTGACTTTAATTCTTTTAATTGCAATACTTCACTCCACGAAAAGTATATGTTTGGTGAAAAATACTCAAATATACCCTTTATTACTTTATAGTCTTCTGGTTCATCAAGTGTCCAGCGTTCATTTGAAAAATCCACATCATTACTTATATTATCAATTTTAAATCTTCCAGATTCACGAATAAATGGCGTTACATGTTCACGCTCATAATGAGTTTTAGCATTTTTCCACGCTATTTTTAGAGCGGAAAATGAAAATACTTCAACATCCAAGCCGTCAGGGTAAGTTGGCGGACTTGTATTGCAGGTATAGTCAGTTTCTTTTTTTTTGTATGTATTAATAACAATGTCCACAATATTTGGGTCTACCAATGGGCAATCGCCTGTAATTCTCACTATTACATCTGGACCGTATTTCAATGCGGCTTGATAATAACGATCCAAAACATCATCCTCACTACCTTGAAAAACTTCAAAACCCAAGTTACTAACATGACTTACTAATGGCTGGTTACATGGATCGATCGATGTTGCAAGTATAATTTTATCAATCTCTTTGGATTGGTTTAACCGTGAAAACAATACCTCAATCATTGGTGTATTCCTACCAACTGAGAGCATTACCTTATTTGGAAGCCTAGTTGACCCCATTCGAGCTTGAACGATAGCGATAATATACATAGACTTACACTAAATATTCTTCAAGAATTATATGTGCTGCTCTTTTTCCTGCGCCACCTTTATATTTAGAAAAATAATTTTTAATCATTTCCTTACGAGCTCTCTCTTTTTTTTGCCATAGTCTTTCTATTTCCTCTATTGGTTGAGATAAAAAAATTCTCACATTTATATGGAAATCATTCTCACTATCATCAAAAACAAACAACCCTTTTGATAAACTTTTATATGCCTCGTCCGAAAGAGGTTTATTATTTTTTTGATTAATAAAAATAATGGGCTTTTCAGACATGACTAGCCACCCTAATGTACTTGTTGCGCAAGTAGAGACTAGCACACTATACTCCGAGAGTAAATAGCGTAAATCTATCTTTTTTTTAAAAATCTCTATATTGTCCACTTTTTTTATATCATTTAACACGGGATCTGGGTCTGCATGCCTACGAGTATCTTCCGGATATACCTTATAACATACTTTGTATGGTAATTTACTCAAGACCTTAGTAATAATAGCTCTTTCAAACAAGGCATTTCTATATCTTGTATTTGGTGATTGTGAGATCCCTGCAAGGTATAAATTAACTGATGCAAATAGAATTGGTGTAGTTGAGATTGAATTTGTTGATGTATTTTTCATTCTCATAAGACGTAAAGGCATTCCAATCTCATAATATGTGGATTTGCTATAATAAGAATTTTTTGAAATATTTATGATTTTAGAGTTATATGTAAACATCACATCTGCAACATTACCTTCAAAACCAATATCCAACGAATGCTTTGTATTTCGTATCTCTTCAGTAATGCCATGTTGGCTAGATATAAATAATATTTTTTTCTTCCTACAAGAATATGCGAGTGCATGACCATTTATATTACTTGGTGCATTTGCTAGTACGGATACTTTACACCTTAAATCACTCTTTGCTATAACCTTATCCCATTCATTAGATAATAGTACAAACTCTTTAATTTGCTTCTGCATGTAGGATTGAAATAGTGACATGGTAACCTCTACTCCAGATGGAGTTACCCACTGCATAATCCTCTTACGCATTAATAATACTACCTCTTTGGGTAGCGAGATGTTATCTAGATATGCTTGTACTTTTTGACAATTAGACGAAGAATTTGTCTGAATATTTGTGATTTTTACACCACGCAAAGCCAGTGCTGCTGCTATTTCTATGTTTAACTCATTCTCATTAGGCATAAGAATTTCTTTTGTAAATATCCAATTAGGTAGCTGTCTTGAAATTTTTATAGCAAGTCGATAAATGAGAGTTTCATAGCCTGCTACCTTAAAACGCTCCCAAAAAGAAACCCCCTGCGTGGTAAGTACACTCCAAGAGTCGTCTGACAAAGTGTAATTTATCCTTGAAAATAATTTATTATTTACAAGAAGTTGATCCCAAGGGGGGTTCATCATATTGCCCGCTGGAGAGTATTTTCCATCTACATAGATAAACAGCCTACGCTTAGTAAAGTCACTCTCATCCAAGCAAGCAGCTTTGTAAATTGTATCTTGAAATTTAGATGCAGATTGAGCTATGGTAAGTGCCAACTCACGACCAATATTATCAGCATTCGCAATATCAAATATATCCTCAGTTAGCTTATAAATTGAACTTTGAAATTTTCCTAGCTCATCGACAGTCCATCTACCTTCAATATTATGAACACCTTTTTTCTTATCCAGTAACATTGCTGGAGCGCTAGATTTTATGATTGCTGACTTAGGTAATCCATGTTGATATGCCCACTCCAATGCTTGAAGGCTATCACAAAATACCGTTTTATAGCTTGATAGACTTTCTTGTTGTAAGTAGATCTAAATTCTCCAGTTTGATGGATTAAGAATAGTCGCATCCCTTATAGATAAACTAGAAAAATCTCTAATATCCACCCTGAGTGACATAGCATCAATAATTTGATGTAATTGCTCTAAAGTATTAACGCCAACTACAACTTTGTCAATCTCATCTATACTTTGCACAAAACTAAGTGCAAGTTGTAACGCGCTAATTCTCCGTTTTTTTGCTTCCTTATGAAATGAATTTAACACTCCTTTGACAGGATCAAACCAAGAAGAGATGTCACTAGTTTGCATTAAAAGCAACCCTTGTAAAAAAACACTTCTTGCATGAATTTCCACATCATATTTTTTTAAAGCTTTTAGATGGCCACTATCAAGAAGTCTCTGATCAAGTATACTAACAGGGAGTTGTACCAAGTCTATTGGATAATTTCCCAATACGCGATCTACCTGATTAGAGTCATATAAAGAAACCCCTATTTTTTTTACAAAACCTTCTTTTTTAAGTTCTTCCATTGCTTGTAACAGTCTATAGCCACCTACTGAAAAAAGATCATCACAAGAATGTAAAAGTAGGCCGTAAATATTTTTTTGATTAAGCTTACTAAGAGATAATTCAAAGCTTCTGAGTAATGCATCTATTTGCTTATTGCAGATGGCAGCATTTCCAATGGTTGGTATTTTAGTGATAACATCCCACTCCGCATTATGCGCAAAATTTCCTATCAGTTCCTCTGAATTCCCATATAATGACGCTGTATCCAGTGTATTAATACCATTCTTATGCGCATGTAGCAATATTTCTTCTACTTTATATTTACTTGTCTTCCCTAATTGGTTTGATATGCCGTAAGACATTCCAAATTGTGCAGTTCCTAAGGCTATCTTATGCATATTAATTAATCAGTAAAAATACCTAACTGCCACCCTCCCTCTCTCCCTTTCTTTGTTTCAAAGTGATTTCTATAAAACCCTTCTACACTGTAGCCAGCCTTTTCCATAGCCTTTTTTGATCCTATATTACTCTCACGACAACCAGCATAAATTTTTATAGCATTTAAATTATCAAAACCGTACTTAGTGACCACTCTAATTGCCTCTGTTGCATAACCCTTTCCCCATTCACTTTTCTCCCCAATTATAAAGCCTATTGACGCTCTACGATGTAAGCGGTCCTTATTGCTAGAGGAAATTTTTATATTTCCAATATGCTTCATATTTTTTTTATCAAAGATACCAAACAATACGGTGTAAGGGTCTTGATCTATCTCTTTAATAAATTTTTGGTTACTTTTATATGTATGCTTTACAAACCGAGATTCAAGAAATTGATTTACTACCGGGTCATTTAACCAAGATATGTATCTGTCTGTTATATCGTCCAGACTTAACTCTTTTAATAACAATCTATTACTTTCAATTCTAATCATTTTTAAATTAAAAATCCCTTATGACCAAGTACAATAATCCGTAAACCAACTCTTGACTATCTAAAATACAAACTTCTTTATTAGGTTGAAATTCATGTCTATCCAATAGGGCCTGGTTAAACGCTCACCCTCTAAACTTAAATTAATTTTTATTTTAAACACCTTAATATAGATTTTGTAAGGAATACTGGACAATTTATCACTCCAAATTCTTAGATAACTTTTTTAAAATTCCTTATATAGGGTGTCTTAAGAGGTACTCTCCTTATTCTGATTCACTTTTATACTCTATTGGTGTACGTTAACTGGGTTTTGTAGTTTAATTTTCATGGAGTCTTCATATGATTATAGAACTCAATATAGTCATCTGTAGCGTCCCTATTCTTAACAACCGATAAAATAGAATATCCATTGTTCAGATAGCCTAAAATAGCTTTCTTACCTCAATACCTCAATACCTCAATACCTCAAAAAACTTTCTCTAATTTTTCAATAACCCCACCATTATATAGCGCATCTATAAAATTCTTACACTCCCAATAATTCATATCCAACTCACTCGAAATATCGAAAACTGACATAGTTCCTTCCAGTCTAAGTGTGATTTTTTCTATCTTTCCACAAAGTTCTGGATTATCCCAAAATGACACATGCAAGCCTAATCCACTTAAAAATATAATTCCTTTTTTTAGCTGTCTTGGAATATAATTTGTTGCATATATTCTAACAACTTCCTCTACTAAATCAGCACTTTCAATCAACCTTTTATAACTAATTATAGATGGATTGTCATCTGAAGTGTGGTATTCCTCGTAGTATCTAGTAGCCTTATTATCATACGGTTCATTTTCACCCTTTAGGTATTCGCCTCTCATTAAAAATGGGCATGGAATATTTACTCCTGGCCCATTAATAACTCCCTCATCATTCCACCTGGCAAATGGTCTAACTGTATATTTCATATTTTTCTCATTAAGAACATTTCTATATATTCTATTTATCAAGTCATCTTTGTTTTTTGAAAGTTGCAATATAAAAGCATCGTCATCTTTATGTCCAACCATCTCTATAAATGTAGCTGAAGATATTTTATCTATCAAATTCTCATTATTAGCAAGATAAACAATACTACCTATTGTCTCAGGACAAAATAAAAACCTAAGATTTTTAGTAGGATTTTCTATAGGCTTGTTTGACAATCTTTTCGCAACTTCTACTGCCACTACAAGCCCTGTAATGCTATCATTTACTTGATTAGGATGGCAAATATTTGTTGTAATTAAAAAGTCTTTTTCACATTTATTATCCAAAAATGATGTCATTACATTAAAACCTGGTTTATCCACAAACTCTGAATCTATTTCTACAATATATTTTTTATCTTTAGGCATAGAAAGATATGAATTATAAGAGATGCAAAAACCCCATGTTTCATCATAAAATTTAAAATACCATGGTAAGGCATTTGGTCTTTTTTGTGAGTAATGTATGTGTTTGTTTAACTCTTTAAAAGTTAGAGTTTTCTTGACAGAAATTGAATAAGACCAAAGATGAAGGTAATTTTCATCAAAATCAGCATACACATTTCCATCTTCATCTTTTAATATTGCTTTGTTTACTTTATATCTATAAGGTACTTTCCAATACCACGCCTCTGTACCACTCTGATATTCATGTATTTGCGTATTAAGATTTGAAGGCAGGTATTTTTTAGTAATCTCATAAGCTTTATCTGTATCATCACTTGCCAATGTTCTATGTAATGGATATATCTCATTTAATAATTTAAGAGGATCATCTTCTATGCACAAATAGTTTTTATTATTTAAAACTTTATTTTCAATATAAGAAAATAAAGTTTTAAATTTAATAGCTTCTATTTCAAAGACTTCATCTACCTTCCAATATTCTACAAGGTTATCTTTTTTTAAATCATTATATAGAGTATTAAAATCTGATTTTAGGCCTAATGTATGATCTCTACAAAAGTATTTATTTTTTTGTATATAAGTTTTATCTTTATCTTTTACAGTTCCTATAAAAATTTTATCAAATCGATAGTTAACATTTAATTTCTTTTCTATATAGTGAATTTCCGTCAGTTGATCAAGTCCACATCCCAATGAGCATAAGTAGCCATCTGATTCATACAGCTCATCAATAAGTGAATTTTGGCCAAAAGATTCATATCTAAACTTTTCAACTAAATCTTTTTGAAAATATTTAGTTGAAAAGTTTAGATATGAAAAGATGCCATCTTGCGTTCTTTCTATACCTTTTGCTCTTAAAAACTCATATACTTTTCCAATACTAGATGGAGTAGTATGTAAATCAAACAATTCACTCTTTGTAAGGGAATAAGAATAGCTTGGGATAGCTATGTTTCCATCATATTTTTTTACACTATTTAAAATATTAAAAAAATTATTCATCATCTCATTTTGACTCTTACCTAATCTTATCAGCCCAATTAAGTCAAGATGAATAGATGCTGGATTATTTTTTGTTTTTTCAACTAAAAGGTCTATTATTTTGTTATACACAAACCTTCCTTGTTAGTAACATATCAAAACAATACTTGTGCTGTGGAATGTGCTTGTCTATAGTTAAGTAATCAACATCAAAAAAAGGACTTAATAATGTTGCTAATGATGCTTTATCATACCAAGTATTGTAGTTTATTTGATTAAATCTAGTTTTTTTTAATTTATTTTCATCTTCTATAAAATATTTATATCCGTCTATCCAGTCATCTTGTTTTTCAATATCTGGTATATGAGAAATAAATATTTTAGATAATTTTGGAAATCTTTTTACTGAAGATATAGCTTCAATAAAGTTAGTTAATTGAGTTTCATTGAAATATTGTACTACAGCTCCTAAAAACATTTTATTAATATTTTCATTAGATACGCCCTCTATATAGTTGCAATTAAAATCTACATTATTTATTTTATGCTCTCTTTTGCAATAGTTTATATTTTGTTCTGAAATATCATAAGAATAAACTTTATTTACTAATGTTGAAAAAAGTACACTCAGCCCCCCCCCTCCACAACCTACATCTGAAATATTATCTTCAATTCCTAAACATAATGCATTATTTATATCTCTAAAAATATAAGAGAACTGAGAAAAATTCATTACCCCTCTGTCACTCATTTTACTTTCATCAGAGCTCAAGCCTCTTTCATTAAAATATTTTTCAAAAAAAATACTATTTTTTTTTGTAAACATCATTCTTACACTCCTCATCATTTATTATGATTATTTATACCTGCCTTGAATAAAATCATCTAATGCAGTTCAACTCCCATAAATTAATCTATTTTTTTACTGTATGTCAATCTCTTAAATAGTCTTAGGTTTGCCCGACACTCAACAAGATATTCTAATAATTATACAGTCCTCTATATTGGCAGAGGGTGTTCAATATCAATAACTAGGTATTTTCTACACAGATCGAATACTGGGGGGGCATTCACCTGTACTCGATTGAATATTTGTATAATTCACGTGTTGTTTTTATTAATCTAAGCTACTTACTGCACTCAATACATCTACGATATTAATAAGATTCATACAATTATGATGCCCCAATGGGCACGTGCGTTTCATGCATGGCTGACAGTCTAAGTTTTTCTTAACAATTAAACTTTTTTCATTCATCCATTGTGAGGTTTCATCATCTTTAGTTGGACCAAAAATCGCCACCGTTGGCACTTGAAAAGCAGCTGCTACATGCATAGGACCACTGTCACCAGTGATAAATAAATCAAGATTAGAAATATGATTAATTAACTCCGGAATGGTGGTTTTTCCTGCCAAATTTTTATAATTTTTAACGCCTTTATTAAGGAGTGATTTTTCAATATCAAGGGCAATATCCACCTCACCCAGCCCGCCAAAAATCACTATATCATACTGATCTGATAATTCACTAGCCACTTTTGCAAATTTTTCAGGGTACCAACGTTTGGCGCTGCCGTAGGATGCACCCGGGTTAATACCAACAGTCTTCTGAGTTGATGATTGAGGGCTGATGGTAGATAGCAATAATTTTCCTGGTGGAAAATTAATATCTAGACTGTCATTGATAAAATCGTTGTATTTATCTACTTGATGGCGGTGTTGATACTTATTTTTATCAAATTGATACTTATTTTTGGCTGATATTAAAAATTTCATAAATTTTGTACGCAGTGAGCCTCTAAACGAGAAAAATATATCAAAATCACCTAATTCTCGTGAAATTTTGTACAAAACCCTATATTTCTTATCCAAAATCACTGTTTTAACCACTTTTGGGTGATTTTTTAACGCTTCAATCGCGACAAAAGATCCAATAAAGGTAATTTGCACATCATTGTTAAAATTTACGATATTTTCAATCGCTGGTGTCGCCATAACACAATCACCAAGCCAAGTAGGAAGCTCAATTAATATTTTCATTACTTAATTAATTTGTAATGTTTTTTGCTTAACTCTAATCCAAATAACTTTTCAAGCTTAA
>Ga0066608_1000903_pt1 | contig 16524 bp, 16 predicted proteins | sample SaaInlV_DNA_135m_FD_60377 | JGI IMG/M metagenome (GOLD analysis project Ga0066608, IMG submission 60377) | Marine microbial communities from expanding oxygen minimum zones in the Saanich Inlet - SI075_LV_DNA_135m | ecosystem: Environmental > Aquatic > Marine > Unclassified | place: British... | reverse complement strand
GACAATGATTAATTTTGAGCGGATCAACTGTTTCCAAAAAAAGTAAATCTTTTGAGTAATTATTAGAGGGTAATAAAAACTCATAAATCGCTTTTGAGCCAAGGCTGGAGCCGCCAATACCCAAAACAACAATATGTTTTTTTGTAATGCTTTTAGCATACTTTTTAATATCTGCTGTATCTTGATATGGCAAGTTGTAGTAACCAATATGATCACGTTCAGCTTTAATTCTTTTAAAAATCTTAGTGTTTGATTTGATTTGATAGAAATTCTTATGATATTTCATATGATTAAATAAAAATATAGATGTAATTTATTTTAGCGATAACTCAGCATTTTTGTATAGCAAATCGCTTATTCCACATTGAGGCTTAAAATCTGGCACAATTTGAATTAAAAGTTTACGTAGCTTCTCATGATCACAACTCTCAATTGTGCCATTTAGCTCGTCTAATACTGGCTTTAGCTCATTCCAAGCTAGCATCTCTTCTTGTGCACGCATAATGAGTGGATTATCTGTCTCACTTATATTATCACCAATCAGCAGTTCTTCATATAGCTTCTCGCCAGCTCGCAAGCCAGTGTATTTAATCTCAATATCTCCATCAGGATGCGACTCGTCTTTGACCTCTAGCCCACTTAAATGAATCATCCTCACGGCTAAATCATGAATTCGAACAGGTTCACCCATGTCTAGTACAAATACATCGCCCCCTGTTCCCATAGCGCCCGCTTGAATCACCAACTCCACAGCTTCTGATATGGTCATAAAATAACGAATGATATTTATATCAGTAACTGTCACTGGTCCGCCTTCTTTGATTTGCTCTTTGAACAGCGGAATGACCGAGCCACTGGATTCAAGCACATTACCAAAGCGCACCATAGTAAATTTTGTATCGCTTTGTTTAACTGTTAAAGCTTGTAATATCAACTCAGCGGAGCGTTTAGTGGCGCCCATAGTATTAGTTGGACGTACTGCTTTATCCGTAGATATTAGCACAAAGGTTTCGACCCCTTCATCAATCGCAGCTTGTGCGCAATTCAACGTACCAAATACATTGTTATTTACCCCTTCGGTATTATTGAACTCCACCATTGGTACGTGCTTATATGCAGCTGCATGATAAACTGTATCCACACCAAAATGCCTAAACACACTAATAAGTCGGTTTTTATTATTTATATTGCCAAGTATTGGATAAACTTCCATTGCATAAGCGCCAATATTTGATAATTCCCTTTCAATAGTATAAAGAGCCAATTCACTCATCTCATACAATATTAAAGTCTTGGGTTGTAGGGATGCAATCTGCCTGCAGAGCTCAGAACCAATTGATCCACCTGCACCGGTAACTAGGACAACTTTATTAGTAATGTTTTTACCTAGTAAGTCTTTATTGGCCATTACCGTATCACGCCCCAATAAGTCTTTAACGCTTATTTCGCGTAAATCACCAATAGTTATCTTGCCTTCCGCTAACTCTACCACACCAGGCAAGATACGTACCACCACTGGATATAGTTCTAACTTATCAATTATGTCACGACGTTTAGTTCTAGAAGTAGACGGCATAGCTATCAGGACTTCATCCACCTTAAGTTTGTCAATTACGTCAATAATCTCATCTCCAGGATATATGGTCAATCCTCTAATTTGATTGCCCTGTAACTCCTTAGAATCATCAATAAAACCAACTGGATTATATTCTGAAGAATGTTGAAGCGCAGATACTAACTGCACCCCGGCATCTCCAGCACCATATATTATTACTTTTTTTGATCCCCTATCTATTTTACTTTTAAAATTTTGCCGCAGAAAATACCTTTGTGTAAAGGATCTAAAATCTTCACTAAGTATCATTCGCGCGACAAATCGCAATCCACCAATTACCAATAAAGACAATACCCAATTAATAAAAATAACTGTACGCGGTATACCATCCACCGCAGCCATAAAACCAATGATTCCCCATACTAATGCATAGAGTGACACTGCTTGCACAATTGTCCACAACGCCTTAAACCCAACATAACGAATAACCACACGATACAAACCAAAATGCACAAAGATAGGAACGGCAATAACTGGAGCCCCAAAAATCACCAAAACTAAATCACTTTCTGGAAAGTACCAATACCCAAGACGGATTGAGAATGATGCTAGCAATATTGATATAAGCACTACTGAATCAACAAACAATAGAATAAGCTGTTTGTTGATTCTTGATAGTGAGAATAGTTGACTATTCAATGAGACACCCCATCACTTGTAACCACTTTCAAGAACGTCATCCATAATATTTTCATATCAAGCCAAAAAGATTGGCGCTTCATATATTCTACATCTAAATCCACTTTATCGGAAATTGACAGCTCATCTCTACCATTAACTTGTGCCCAGCCAGTAATACCAGGTAACAAGCTGTCAACACCTTTTTTGGTCCGCAATTCAATCAAATCGTCTTGATTAAACAGTGCAGGCCTAGGCCCCACAAAACTCATATCACCTTTTAATACTGAAAAAAGTTGAGGAAGTTCATCCAAACTTGTACGACGTAGAAATACACCAATAGGAGTTAAATATGAATCCGGATCATCTAATAAGTGTGTTGCTATCGTAGGTGTGTTTATCAACATTGATCTAAATTTTGGCATTTTAAAGGTTGTATTATTTTTCCCAACTCGATCCGACCAATAAAGTGACGCCCCTTTAGATGTAAAGCGAACTGAAACAACAACCAATAACATTGGAACAGCCAAAAACACTAAAAGTGTAAATCCGACAATTAAATCAAAAAGACGCTTCACCTTATTTAAATATAAAAACATTAATCTAGAACCTTCGATAACGTTTTCGCTAATTTTTCATAATCAAGATTTTCCAAAGCGTATTTTCTTCCATTTTTTCCCATTTTATTTCTACGTTCTTGTGTCATATTCTTTAGTTCAAGTATTGCATGAGCTACGGCCTGAGGACTTTCTGCAGGAACACTAATACCGGCATAGGCAAGTTTAACAAAATCATGTGAACCAGAATATGAATGTAAAATAGGCTTCTTAGACAACATATATTCGGGTAATTTGTTTGGTGCAATGCCGAATCTATATAAACTCTCGTCTTTCCAACCTAAATAACATACATTAAACATTGACAACATTGTTTGCATTTGTTGTTTTGGTATTGCATCAATAAAAAATACATTGAAAAGTCCTTTAGACATTTCTTCCAAAACGATCTTTTCTTTACCGCTACCCACTAAAACAAAAGCAATCTCATCTTTTTTTTGTAATATCTTGGCAGCCAGGATAAAACAATTCAATGAGTTGGCAATGCCCAAAGTACCTGCATAGCCAACAATAAATTTATCTTTTGGAATCTGACTTAGAGTTTTTTTTGATAATGGCTCTGCATGTATTACTTCATTTTGATCAAATCCATTTGGTATCCAACAAAATTTATCGCGATCCATTCCTCTACCAACCATATGTTCAACTGCATTAGGTAAATTTGATATCACAATATCTGCATCACTATAAGCTTTATCCTCAATCCATTGCAAAAACTTTATAAAAAGATGGCTTTTCGAATAGCCACCTAACTTAATTAAAGTCAATGGCCAAATATCACGCACTTCAAAGATATATTTTGCTTGAAACTTGTCTGCAAGTTTCTTAGCACTCCAAGAAGTCAAAAGAGAAGGAGAGGATGCTAAAATAATGTCTGGTTTTTCAGCTATTAACTTTGGCAACCTTAATACTTTCCAGGCGAATAAAAACCAATTTAAGATTCGTTTTTTATCATGCGCATCTGAGTATTTCGGCATATCAATCCAAATAAAATTAAAGCCTTCTATTTTCTCTATTTTAAAAGATGATTTCATCTTTGGTGGATTTCGCAATAGGTGTGTGTAACCTGCTGCAATTAAATAAACTTTATGACCTTGCTTGGCTAGCTCTTTAGCCAAATAATAATGCCGACCACCCATCCCTGTTTTAGGGGTGGAGGCATATTGACTAATAATCCAAAATATTTTCACCTTAAACTTCCTGCATTAAAGTATTCAATATCTAAGTTTTTTGAAAACTCCCAATCAACTTCTACATGTACATCTTTTAAATTCATCAAGCATTAACCCTCTAAGTATTTTTCACTGAACTTTTCCAATATATATCTAATTTTGTCAGAACTTAAAAAAGGGTTTATTGGCAGACTTAACACCTCTTTACTTGCACTTTCCGCCATTAAAAAATCACCTACCTTGTAATTTAAATACCGAAAACACTCCTGTAAATGCAATGGTGAAGGATAGTGTACTGTCGTTGGGATTCCACATTCCATTAGTTTTTCTTGTAGTTCATCTCTATTACTAACTCTCACAGTATATTGTGCCCATGTGCTAGAACGTTGCGATTTTATTACCGGAACTCGTAATATACTACTCAAAGTATCGCTATAAGTTTGAGCAACGCTCTGCCTATCATTCAGTTCTTGTTGATAATATGGTAGCTTTGCCAACAAAATAGCAGCCTGTATGGTATCTAAACGACCACCTATACCAATATACTTGTGATGGTAGCGCTTACTCTGCCCATGCACGCGCATTATCTTCATCCTTTTGGCATATTCGTCATTATTAGTAAATACTGCGCCACCATCACCATAACAACCTAGCGGCTTCGCTGGGAAAAAACTTGTCGTTGAAATATCACCTAAGATACTATCCACTTTACCCCTGTAAGTAGATCCAAAACTCTGCGCGCCATCAATAATTACCTTTAGATTATGATTATTAGCAATAGTTTGAATAGCATCCATATCAGCAGGTTGTCCATACAGGCTAACTGGCATAATAGCTTTTGTCTTGGTGGTAATTGCTGCTTCAATTTTAGTAGCATCAATATTAAATGTATCTGACTCGATATCTACAAAAACTGGTTTTGCCTTCATCAAAGCAATGGTCTCAGCAGTCGCAATAAACGTAAAAGGTGTGGTGATAATTTCATCATCTGGCTGAATATCTATTGCCATCATGGCTAGCAAAAGTGCATCTGTACCACTGGAACAAGTAATAACATGTTTAGCACCTGTAAATTTCTCCAGTTCTCGCTCCAACTGGCCAACCTCTTCGCCCATTATGTAGTTAGACTTATTTAATACTTTTTGTATGTTAGTATCAATATCATCTTTATACCTTTGATATTGGAGCTGTAAGTTTACAAAATTGATATTCATAAATCAAGAAACTCTCATAAGTTTTCCATCGTCTAGTCGGTATTTTTGGCCTGTATGGCCACAAGTTGTTTCTGCATTACCTGTTAATGGTAAATCAAGTCTTTCACCATATTCGCTCATCCATCCAACTTGTTTGGCAGGAACTCCGACCATCAGTGCATAGGCAGGTACGTCTTTATTTATCAACGCACTAGCGCCAACAAAGGCAAATTCTCTAATAGTTACGCCACATACAATTGTGCAATTAGCGCCAAGTGTCGCACCTTTCTTAATTAAAGTGTTTAGATATGCATTCTTTCTTTCAATTAGTGAACGTGGATTATAAACATTGGTAAACACCATGCTTGGACCACAAAAAACACCATCCTCTAAAGTCACATTATCATAAACGGAAACATTATTTTGAATTTTACATTGATCACCAATAATAACCTTATTGCCAACAAAAACATTTTGACCAAGCGAAACACTCTTCCCAATCTGGGCACCACCGCATATATGAACCCACTGCCAAATTCTGGAGCCTGCACCAATCTGTGCGCCGTCGTCTACAATTGCTGTTTCATGCACTTTGTAATTCATATTAATATTCTAGGGGCAATGAAATTGTTTGTCCATCCCTCGCTGATAAGTAAGCTGCGATTAAAACTTCTAACGATTTTAGACCTTCTCTTCCATCAGTTTCTGGCTCGATATTACCACGTAACACTTCGACCACATTGTTGTAATAAAGTGGATGACCAAATCCATAAACTGAAGTAGTTTTGTAATTGACCTCCTTTACTTTTTCATCATAGTCTTTCGTCTCCTCAAATTCCCAATGCTGAATGTTATTGACTGCAACACCACCAATACGAACTGTGCCTTTTTCGCCCAAAATGATAATACTACCTTCTAAGTTTTTTGGGTAAGTTAGCATTGTGACACTCATAGAACCTAATGCACCATTGCGCCACTTAATATTTAGTACGCCTGTATCTTCAACCTCAATATCGCGAGTAGTACTCATCATTGCTTGTACCTTATCAATGGGGCCAATCAACCAGTCTAATAAATCCACATAATGGCTAGCTTGATTCATAAATGCACCACCATCGAATTCCCAGGTACCACGCCACTTTGCTTGATCATAATATTCTTGTGGACGCGTCCAAAAAATATTGAGATGCACCATGTGTATCTTACCAAAACGTTTTTCTTCTATAGCACGTTTTAATAGTTGTAATGTGGAGTTTCTACGGTTTTGCTTAACTACAAACAGTCTTATTCCCATATCATCACAAGCTTTAACCATGCGCACTCCGTCATCCCAACGGGTAGCCATTGGTTTTTCCGTCATTACGTTAACTCTATACTTAGCACAAATCTCAGTTTGATCAGCATGAATACCACTAGGTGTACAAATAGCCACCAAGTCAAGCTTTTCATTTTCAAGCATCTGTTCTAAATCAAGATAACCTTTAACTTTATACTTAGCCTCATGCTCGGATAAAACATCTTGTTGAATGTCGCAAATAGATACTAATTCGATATCGTCTTGGTGCTGTTCTATTGAGCCAAAATGATTTTTAGAGATTCTACCACACCCTACAATCGCTATTCTGATTTTCCTATCAGATACTATCGAGTGACTTTTCATTACAATCTCCAAGTTGGACTATCAACAATGTTCTTAATGTCTATTATTACTTTCTCACCATTAGATAGCTGCTCGTAATCATTTGCAGTGTAAGTTTTGAATTGTTTGTGACTTACAGCAACTACAATGGCATCATATTTCTCACTCCCCTCTAACGGATTATTAATAATACCATGCTTATACCATTTACTTTCTTCTGCATGAACAACCCATGGATCATACACATCGACATTAACACCGAAATCCTTTAACTCTTCGATAATATCGACCACTTTAGTATTACGCATATCTGGACAGTCCTCCTTAAAAGTTACACCTAGCATCAAAATATTTGAGCCTTTAATAACTTTACCAGCCCTAATCATCTCTTTAATAGTCTGATCAGCGATATATTTACTCATGCCATTATTAATTTGGCGAGATGCCAAGATAAGGTTTGGTTTATAACCTAACTCTTCAGCTTTGAATGTTAGATAATATGGGTCGATGCCAATACAATGCCCGCCTACCAAACCAGGTGTTAATTTAATGAAATTCCATTTTGTGGCTGCTGCCTCAATAACTTCATTTGTGTCAATATTCATTTGATCAAAGATAAGGGCGAGCTCATTAATTAGTGCAATATTAACATCGCGCTGAGTATTTTCAATAACTTTAGAGGCTTCAGCCACTTTAATACTTGGAGCCATGTACGTGCCTGCAGTAATTACTTGCTTATATAAATCATCAATCTGCTTTGCAATCTCAGGTGTTGATCCAGAAGTAACTTTACGTATTTTCTTAACTGTGCGCTCCCTATCGCCTGGGTTTATGCGCTCCGGCGAGTATCCACAAAAGAACTCTTGGTTGAATTTTAGACCTGATGACTTTTCAAGCTCAGGAACGCATACTTCTTCTGTTACTCCAGGATAAACAGTAGACTCATAGATAACAATATCACCCTTAATAAGCACAGATCCAATTGTTTTCGATGATTCAACTAATGGCGTTAGATCTGGACGATTGGCCGAGTCGATAGGCGTTGGCACGGTAACAATATAAATTTTACAATTACTTGCATCTTGAATATTTGAGGTGTAACTTAAAGCACTCTCTACCGATTGTAATAAATCACTGCCAACCTCCAGCGTTCTATCGTGATATTCTTCAAGTTCCCTAATACGCAATGGATTGGTATCAAAACCAATAACTGAAAATTTTTCTGCAAATGCCACTGCAAGAGGTAGGCCTACATAACCAAGACCCACAATACAGATTGAAATCTCATTATTTAACTCTTTAAATTTATTAGCTACCATGATGCAATATTTTATTGTATAAAAAATCTAATTTTTTAACCTGGGTATCGCTCCTATATCTAGAAGATACTCGATCATATGCATTATCTTGAATATGTGTGTCATGGCTATCAAGAATAAATTCTATTTTATCAAGTAAATTATAACTATTTAAGCTGGTTGAATGCAAATGCTTACTCTCAAAAAATTTACCTCTATACCAAGCATGTTTTGAAACAAGAACTAATGCCCCACACGCCATAGACTCAAAAACACTGAGTGGAGAAGAATCACTTGTTGGGATTGACAAAACAAGTGATGAAGCCGAATAATAAAGCGGCAGCTCTTTTGTGTTATCTAAATACCCTACAACCTGAACTCTGTCCCCATATTTTTCAACAATCTCTTTAAAAGCACGCTTTAATCTACTTGATATTGGTGTCATTGCAAAAATAAAAATCACATCACTATATTTATCTAAAATACTAGGAGTAATGTCAAGTATTAAGTCTATATTGTAATTCTCTCCCATTGACCTTGGGCTAAAAATAATTCTACAATTGCTATCTAATCTTAACTTTTCTTTTGCTTTGACTAACCTGTAATTCTTATTGAAAACATTAAGATCTACTCCAATATCAATTACGTAGTTATTAGAACCTCTTGCGCCTAATCTAACGCCAGCTCTCTTTGCGATAAAAGAATCTTGAATAACAGCAGATGACCCCTTAAAAGCAAAATAATAGACTAGTCTTCTAATCAGACTATATTTTGATAAGAGAATTACATCTGACCCCATATTTTCAATAATATAAGGAACCTTGTTTGAAAAATAACTTGCAAAATAAATTGGGCTTTGAATATGTATTAAATCCACATGCAGTTTAATACATTTGTTTATTATCTCTTTTCTATTTATTACATAATCCAGAAAGGTAATATCCCTTAAGATAGGAGAAAAGTCAACAAACTCTATAAACGAAAAATCACTTATATCTATTTTACTCTCTTTTGGGAAAAATCCAAAATATACGATTTGGTGCCCTAAATTATGTAAAGATTTAGCACGTTGTAGAATGTGTATATTTCTAGCACGATAAATAAAAGCTATTTTCATGTCTAATTATATATTTTGAATCAGATCAAGGACTATCTACAAAGCTCAGAAACAACATTATCAACAATAGAGTCTTCTAATCCGTACCAAATTGGAAGACAGATATGTCTTTTTGAAATTTCACTCTTATCAGTATCAAGTAAATAATCATATACTGGCGATGTGCGTATTTTAATACCCTGAAACTCCTGTTCTGGATTTTCACTCCTTGATAAAAGAATAAACTTATACAAGTTTGTCCTCTGACTATTGACAGTAGGGTTAATATATTCCCAATTAAAATTCTCACATGATTCTATATATTTATTTGCTATTTTATATTTATTGTCAATAATGAACTCAGTTTCATTTATTACAGAATATGCCAACAAAGCATTAATTTCTGACATTCTTAAATTAATACCAACATCAAGTTTTTGATCAAAACGATCATACATAATAAATTTTTCTGCCATCTCAAATAATTCTTGGTCTTTAGTAACGATAATCCCACCTTCGCCTGCCGGAATAGCTTTTGTCGCATAGAGTGAGTAAACCCCTGCATCGCCAAATAATCCAGTATGCTTCCCAGATAGTGTAGACCCCAAACTATGCGCACAATCTTCAATCAAACTGATTCCATACTCTTTACAAATATCAGCAATCTTCTCAATATCTGGATTTACCCAGCCACCAATGTGAGTCAAAAGAAAAACTGAATCCTCTGGCCTATCAAGATTATTAATAAACTCTTTAACCTGAGAATATGTTGGCATCAAATAATCAAGACTGCAATCAACATACCCGCACATCTCTAGGCCAGAAGATATTGCAATAGTTTTTACACCATACATAGTATTACTCTGTAAAAAAATCTTCTTCTTGGATCTATATTCTTTCATCAACCTAAGGATTGTAAAAATACCAGCACCATTTGAATTAACTGCAAGGGAATAATCTGCCGAAGTATAACTACAGGACCATTCTGCAACTTTTTTATTCCATTCTCCTTCTGCCAAATTCCCTGATTCAAAAATATTTAAATAATTTTCATTAAAAAAATTTATTGATTGATTGGGTAGTTTAATCATTCCCATATTTATCTCCTTGAATTATTAATAATCTCTTCCCAAGATGTTTTCGATACCAAATCATTATTAGAATCCGCCAATAATTCGCTAACGACTTTTGGTGGATTTTCTTTATATATTTTTCTATAAAACTCAGGAGCCATACTAAAAGCTAGACTAAATTTACCCAAAACTATTGACCAAACCTTACTACTATTTTGATTGATGTGGTACAAATAATTTCTATTTTCACCTTTCTGCACTAACTCTTTCTTCAATCCTACATATGTATCAACAACTTCAATTCCTGGATTTCTTTTTTTATGTTGAGAAATAATATAGCTCAAATATGAATCCACATCCTTTTTTTTGTCCAGAGTAACGCCACCTGCCTGTGCAATACCATTTCCTTTTTTTATTAGATTAATGCATTTTCTAATATTATAATCTAACTCCACAAAACTAGATTCTTCTTCAGGTACATTTTCAACAACAGCAATTGGGGCATATCCAATTTTTATTGGAACATTTAAAAATTTTGAAATAGAGTCAGGACTACAAATAACTACATTCTTTGACTGATAAACTTCATTCTTCGTATTCACAAATACAAAATCTTCTTTTTCATCAACACCTACCACTTCTTTGTCAGTTAATATGCTCAAGCCATTACTCAAAGCAGAAGATAAAATATCAGGTATCAATACTCTTGAATTAATTGTTATATCTGGACTAGTCTTGGTAAAAAAACTAGAATCACTCTTAATCTGTTTAAAAATATGATTGAACCAATAAGAAAATTTTACTTTAGAGCCTCCATATTCTGAGCCGGCCCTTCTGCGTAACCAGTCATGATTATTTAACAAATCTATTATATTGATTGACCTAGAAATAAGTGATGACCATATAGGATTAAACTTGTGTACGTTGTATCTGTACTCTATATTTTGATTATTAAACCATCCATCGCCCACAACGTCAATTCCACGTTCAGTTGGTTTTAAATTCATCCTTGAAAAACTATCATAATACTCTAGCAAATCATCAGTTGCTCCAAGCAGGTACCTTAAAGTTAATAGGCGATCTGGTGTTAATGAATACAAAGATCCAGAGTGTAGCCATTCGTGAAATACTTTACTAGTTTCTGATGCCAATTTCTGATTTTTCTCAATCAATAATACACTCTTACCCCCCCTACAAAGGATCTCAGCAACTGATATGCCAGAAATTCCACCGCCAATAACAATCCAATCATATATAGTTGAATTGTTATTCATTCGTTTTTAATAAAATCAATAGTAGAAGCCAAACCATCATCAAGTTGAACTAGTTCGGTTAAATTGACACTCAGAATCGTCTCCATTTTTCCCGTCGAACCATTAGACTCTTCAGGGTCTCCATTAGGCAGGTCTTGATAAATCTTTTGCACATCATGTCCTATCTTCTCAGCAAGAATATCTAACAAAAGGTCAACTGATATAGAGTTTCCTGTTAGAACATTTATTTGCTCACATTCAACATTCTGTTTAGCTGTGATGACTGCCTTATAAATGATCTCAATTATATCATCTACGTAAATAAAGTCTCTAGTCTGATAACCTCCATTAATATAAACTGACTTTTTGTCCAACAGTCTATCAATAAAGATAGAAATCACTCCAGAGTAAGGACTACCTGGGTCCTGCCTAGGTCCATAAACATTAAAGAATCTTAATCCAATACTTGACAATTGATATAGTTTGTTAGCGGTTTTGGCATACAATTCCATACAGTATTTATCAGCTGCATACGGGCTAAGTATATCTATTTCTGAATTATTATCATCGCCAAACTCTAATCCACCATATATAGCAGAAGATGAAGCATAAATAAGTGGTATTTTATGGTTACTACAAAAGTCAATCACATTAATCGTACCAAGAAGGTTTGAAGTGGAGCTTGTCTTAAAATTTGATATAGAAAGTGGCACCGAAGGCTGTGCTGCCAAATGTATTACAACATCGACATCAGAAATATTATCAAAATCAAAATCCTCAATATCTTCATTTATGAATTCAATATCATTAATTACATTAGACAAATTGGATATTTTTCCAGTGCTAAGATTGTCTATAACTACAACGTCATGAGAATTTTTTACGAGAAAATCACATAAATTTGAGCCAATAAATCCAGCCCCACCAGTTACTAATAATTTTATCTGAATAATCATTTATGTTCTTTCTTGACATGCAACTCAAACATAAACATCATGTATATTATTAGTGGATTTAACACATTGGAATAATGCAATAAACTAAGAAAAATAAATATTCTATAATTTGGCAGCACTTTAGTAAGAGCGTATAACAACATCAATCCAAATATCAATCCACCTTGCACCATTATAGTGATTAATGCCATTTCGTTTGCTCTTTTTTCACCCCCTCCAACACTTGTATAATCCCATACATTATCAATATAATATTGATAAACATCTCTTGGTAGGGCATTAAGAGAACTTTCATACACTCTAGAATCAGATATCATCTTGATCATAATATCTACCGAATTTCCATGAAGTAAGTCTGTATGATCTATCATACTAAGAAATAGTGGAAGCAGGATACTCAATAGTATATATACCCCTAAAACAACTAAAAGAATCTGGAAGAAAAATAATGAAAGGAAAGGAAAGATTATGATCAACTTTTTTGTTACTTTTTGTCCAAATAAAGATAAAAATGTGGTTCTTACTCCTGTCGTCCATATAATTAATAGATCGAAAAAATATAAATTCTTTATTAAGGAATATCCAATAAAAAAAGTAGCTAAAAAATATGAAGTTGTATGATAATCTAGAAATAAACCTATAGGTTGTTGGCCGTTAAATATACTAATATTTTTTACAATATACGAGACACTTTGAATAGGAAAAATTCCTGTAATAAATTTTTGAACCAAGACCAATGCCAAACAAATGACAAATATGAAAAAAATAGACAAACAAGGCTTAGATTGTTCACTATTTTTAAAATAAAGCAATGAAAGAGTTGCCAATCCAACTTGTTTAAAGTTTAATAGAAATGCACTAAAATTTACATCATTAATAACAACAGATAGAATTTGTGTAATTAATAAAACAGAAATAAAAAGAAATCCAAGTATCGAAACTCCTTTGGTTAACAGACTATATGAGAATATAAGAAAAAGAGAAACCTCAATAACCTGTTGGAAGCCATGAAAAACAGTCTGAGACAATATCATTTGTAATGCCATTAATAGCACTAATAATTCATGAAAATAGCTATTAAATTTAAAAAATTTCATCTATATCGACAGTCACTTTATTAGTCTGTTAAATACTTTATTAAAAATACGTTTATACACAATTGGTAAGACTGCCTTATTTAGAAGAACTGTTGCAAAATTAATCAATTGAACTTCTTTTAAATACATGATGGCTAAATCAGCATATTGGTATTTAAGTCCATTAAGTGCTACCTTGTCAGGTAAAAAACTTGATACTGCATTGATAGACTCCTGAGCTCCGACTATACGTTGTTTATGCGATAAATTATCAGAATGAATTCTATACGAACAACAAGCCTCTTGAATTGCGTGAATTTTATATCTTTGTGCAATCTTTAAAAACAAGTAATAATCTGTTGAGTTTTTATAGTCTTTTGGAAATCTGCCACATTCGTTATATACTTTTATCGGCAACAATACGGATACAAATGGAATAAAGTTTTCTTTTACCAAGCCAGGGAAAATGAATCCATCTGGAAGTGTTTCACTTGTGGCTTTTAATATACTACTACCCCGCTCATTAATGATATCTGTTTTACAATAAACAAAACCTAAATTATTATTATTTATCATCTCTATTTGTTTGAAGAGTTTTTGTGGATACCATAAATCATCACAGTCAAGAAATGCTATGTATTTACCTTGCGCCTTGTCAACAGCTAAAACTCTCGCCTCACCAAGAGCAGTGGTTGATTCTGATTTAAAATATTTTAATCTACTATCATATGATAGTGCAATCTCTGCACTATTATCTATAGACGCATTATCCCAAAAAATTATTTCCCAATTCTGATAAGATTGTTGATAAACCGAATCAATCGCCTCTTTTAGAAACTTTTCTCCATTATAGCAATTCATCAGGACGCTAACTAGAGGGGTATTATCCATTACTAGTTTTTTACCCATTTAATGGTTTCTAAAAGACCTTGTCTTAAGCTAACACTAGACTTCCATCCTAAAATCTCTTTGGCTTTAGTAGTGTCACCATAAAGCGCCATATTTTCACCATTTCTATAGGCAACCTGAGCAAACTGTGGCTCACCAGAACCAATTATATCTACAATTGTATTGATCATTTTCTTAATAGAGATTGGCTTTCCTGACGCTATATTGATCACTTCTCCATGTGCACTATGATTATCCAAGACAGAGAAGACTGCTTGAATAAAATCATCAATAAAGCAAAAATCTCTTAATTGCTCACCTTTTGAAACCGGAAACTCCTGACGACTTGTACAGCCTTTAATAATTTGAGGGATAAACCTTTCTTCACCTTGACCAGGGCCATACACAAGAAACGGTCTTAAGATAACTGCGGGAAACATTTCTGTTCTATACAAGGTTTGTAGAAAATGGGTTGATGCAACTTTGGCGCAAGAATATGGGGAAATAGGCATCTCTCTTTGGGTTTCAATTTGAGGTGCCGAATTATTACCATATTCATCACTACTACCAATTTGTATAAACCCTTTTATCTTAGACTTATCCAAACAATCAACTAGATTTCTAACGCCATTAAAATGTACATCATAAATCCTATCTCCGCCATTTGAATAGTTCGCATGATCAATATAACCACCCAAGTTAATTACATAATCAAATACTGTACCCTTTAGACTAGATAACAAACTTGCTTTATGACTAATATCAGCAGAAAGGTAAGTAACGCCACCTAACTTGTCGACAGCCTTACAATCATTGTTTGACAAAATTGTTACCTCAAACCCATGTGACAGAGATTTTTTAACAACATGCTGGCCAATAAACCCGGCACCACCTACAACCAATAGCCGATTAAGAATACGGTTATTTATTTCCATGGGGCGCTGCCGGCCTTCCACAAATCTTCTAGTGAATCTCTATCACGCTTAGTATCCATGCATTGCCAAAATCCATCATGCTGATAAGACATTAGCTCACCCATTTGTGCAACTTTTTCCAGAGGTTCTTTCTCCAATATAGTGTTATCACCTTCTATCAAATTAAAAAACTCAGGTTCAATAACAAAATAACCACCATTTATCCAACCTTGAGTAACTTGTGGTTTCTCTTTAAATGAGGTAACAACACTACTATCAATATCTAACTCGCCAAATCGAGCACCCGGATGAACTGCTGATACAGTTACCATCTTTCCGTGACTTTTATGAAACTTTACCAATGAATCGATATCAATATCCGCAACTCCGTCTCCATAAGTAAGCAAAAAGGGCTCATTGCCAATAAAATTTTGCATCCTTTTAATCCTTCCTCCAGTCATAGAATTAAGACCTGTATCTACTAGCGAAACCTTCCAGTCTACGGCATCTTGCTGATGTTCGACAATACTGCCATTAGATAAATTTACAGTAAAGTCAGAATTGAGCGCCCTATAATTTAAAAAATACTCCTTAATGACATCAGCCTTATAACCCAAAGCAACGTAAAAGTCTTTATGATCGAATTTGGCATAAGTATTCATAATGTGCCACAAAATAGGCTTTCCACCAACAGTGACCATTGGTTTTGGTGTGGACTCTGTATACTCGCTCAATCGAGTACCAAACCCTCCTGCTAAAATTATTACTTTCATCAACTAATACTCCAATCATAATTTATTTTATCAATTTCTAAACTGTGCACCTCGCCAGGATCATGCTCAATATTGGCAATATTGAGCAACATTGACCCTTCACTTGAAAGGCCTTGAAACCCCATCCATACCATTGGTGGTACGGTTAATCTACAATAATTATCCCTTGAAATTATAATTTCTTGAAATTGAATATTTGACATATCCCTATCGTCAAATAATACAAACTTGATTGCACCTAGTGGCACCACCAAATTAAGTGTCATTTTTTTATGACGCTTCCACGCTTTAACAGCACCCTTGTCAACTTGAGAAAAATACGCCTCACCAAAACCTGAATACC
>Ga0066608_1000875_pt1 | contig 16813 bp, 17 predicted proteins | sample SaaInlV_DNA_135m_FD_60377 | JGI IMG/M metagenome (GOLD analysis project Ga0066608, IMG submission 60377) | Marine microbial communities from expanding oxygen minimum zones in the Saanich Inlet - SI075_LV_DNA_135m | ecosystem: Environmental > Aquatic > Marine > Unclassified | place: British... | reverse complement strand
TAAATCAAGATACCAGAGGCCGATAAAAAAACTCATAAATACTGGGACACCTGCAATTCTAGGTGTAGGCTGATGATGAAACTTTTGAACACCAGTCAAATCATCTAAATCTGTTACCCAACTCTTGGGAAGAAGGACAATGATCAGAGTTAGAGTTAGTGAAATTAGGATTGATAAAAGCATAAGTATTATTATAGTTTAATGTGATACATCTTATAAGAATAACTGATTAACCGCTTTAGGGGATTTTTCTCTATCCGCACACAAAGTAATAAAATCCACCAAATTATCCAACTCTACTAAAGAGCGCTGATTGTGAATATCGCCAAAAGACAAAGGAATACTTTTCTTCATCCATTTAACCAAGTTACCAAAATTACCTGGGGTATTTCGCCTATACACTAAAGGAAGACGGATAATCACCACTTCCATGCCTGTTTCTAAAATGCTCATTTAAAACCTAACTTAAGACGAGCCATCTGAAAAAATTTAACGGGTAAACGTAACAAAATAAACAAACTATTTGAGTAAACTTTATTTTTTTTTAATGAGCGCAACATCTCATTTGTGGAGGTCAAATAGCTTCTTAGTCCAGATGTGCTCACCCCTCCCACTCGCATCCTAACCAACGTGTGATTAAGCTTAAAGTAAGGCATTTTTTTTACCATCAACATCCGTACAAACAGATCAAAATCGGCACCTATTTTATAACCTAATTTATAAAGCCCAACCTTATCATAAGCAGACTTTTTAATAAAAGCGCCAGGATGAGCAGGCATAAAACCAAAGCGCATTTTCCATGGTAAAAAGCGGAAAGAAGAATATAAACGGGTAGGCCTGGTTAAATCACATGCATTAACAAAATCAACATTCCCTAACACTAAATCCGCATTAGGATTATCTTTAAAAGCTTGCACAACCTGTGAAATGACCTCACTGTGAAGGTAGAAATCATCCGAATTTAAAATACCAATTACGTCCCCTGTTGTAAGCGCAATACCCTTGTTCATCGCATCATAAATACCCTTATCAGATTCGGAAATAACGGTATCTACACACGTTGGATATTCACGTATAACCTCCAGCGTGTCATCATTCGATCCACCATCTACGATTATGTATTCGATACTTGGATAATCCTGCGCTAGTACCGATTCAATAGTATCGCGAATCGTTTTTTCGCTGTTGAAGCATACGGTTATAACAGAAATTTTTAAGCTCATAATTCCATACAATTAACTATTAATTTTTGATTCCGATATTCAACTACAGGTTACTTCAAACATCATCTTTGCAACTGAATCCCAGTCTTTAGGGATAGCAGTTAATTGCTCTTTCCAGTTTGGCCACCAATCAGAATTACGACGTGTATTTAATTCTTCAATAGCCGCATGAAGTGAATTTACGTTATGAGGATCAAAGTAAATAGCCTGCTCTCCACAAAGTATTCGGGCATAAGGTAAATCAGGGCAGATAATAGGCAATCCCAGCCACATCGCTTCGACTAATGGAAATCCAAAGCTTTCTGAAAGAGAGAGAAAAAGAAGTGCATCTACCTCTTGATATGTATTCAAAACCTCATCAGATTCAAGTTTGTCAACGCATCGCAACCAAGGTATTGCCTGATTGGGATTCCAGTTATCAGGGATGGTTAATATAAGTTCCGAGACAGGCCAAGTTTTATCATTATTAATCTCACTCAATATTTGGTGATTCTTATGCGGATAAGATGCTGCCGGATAGAAAAGCCGCAAACCTATCTCAGGACTACTATGAAATCCTGTACGTTTTAATTGAGATGTAATCAACCAATCAGGCGCAGGTTGTGCAATGACATGTATGCATTCTTTAATCTCTGGATAGCTGTCAATTAGTGATAATTTCATTGCTTCTGTCTGCACAATGAAATTTGTCACATACCGCATATTGCGTCGAAATAACCATCTCGCAATCCAATACTTTATCGCGCCAAGTTGTCTGCCAGTACTGGTGCCACGTATCAATAATGGTGTCTGAACAAATACCGTTTGTTTTGATTTACAGCGTAGCGGAATATCACCAAACACTAATAGCGGTGTATCGCCATCAAATTTACCCCCAAATAAGGTGCATTCGAGAAGCCTTGAAATTGCATTGGGTAAAAAACGTTTATAGTAAGTTTGTACGGTTTCATCTTCAAACATTATAAAATCAGATAATTCACCTATTGCAGGAAGGTAAACCTCTTTCAACTTATAGTTTGGTTGAGTTACGAGTGACGGAAGGAGAGACTGAAGAAGGCGCACGGCCCCCAGCCCTACTACATTAGTAAGGTGGAGCCGAATGGCTATTCGCTCATAGGCATGTTTCGATACAACAGAATTATTTACATTCATACCAGGGGCAATCGATTTGTTTATTCGTTCCAATAGGCACAGATTTTTGGTTAATTATATCGTTCATGTATTGTCCAGCAATCTTTGGTTCAAGAGATGAGCTCGCCTTTCTGGCAGCAAGTCGCATGTTATTAAATTGGTCTGGATAGTTTAATAAACTTTCTAATTTTGAAGCCAAATCAGATACATTTTCACTTTCAAAGATGGTTCCACACTGCCATTTTTCAATAACCGCACTTGCACCAACATGATCACTACAAATTACAGGGACACCCGCCATTAACGCCTCGTTAACCACAACACCCCAACCATCATACCGACTCGGTAGCACCAGCAGGTCGTATTCTGAAATCACTAATTGAGAATCCCCGAATGGAATTAAACCACAATAGCGCATCGAAGATTTATCAAAACTATATTGGCCTGATACACCTGGACCATAAATATCAAGAGAAAACGATAATCCGTTATTGTTTAGCTCTCTAACAGCATTTACTAAGATATCAAGACCTTTTCTATCAATTAAGTTGCCAATAAATACTAATTTTAAATCTGTTTTCATTGTGATATGAGTGGATGAATTCACAGTATTTGCAGGTTCATGATAAGGAATAAAGTATCCAAATGGAAATATTTTTCTTCTTATAATGCCTATACGTTGATACTGTTCAACAGCAAGACAGGAAATGGCAAAGACACCATTGATACGATGTCGTAGTAACACCCCATACAGACTATACAAAAGAGGCCTTAGTTTTGCTTTAAACCAATTAATAAATCTCAGCCTATCGTTTTGATAGCCTACAGATATTGGAGAGTAAGGCTCCGAAATCAAGTACACTCGATGCCCAAGAGCAACTGCCAATAACAACACAATTATCAATTTTTTTTGTTCAAATGGGCTACCAAATAGATGAACTGCATCTTGATGTTCACGCAGTCGCTGAATAACAAGCCTAAACCACCCTTTTTTTGGGATTAGTTCTGGAGATAATAATGATGTGTGTTTATTAACCCATCCTTGCGCCTGACGTTCAACATGCACCATATTTGCTACATACACTTTTAAGTCACATTTTCCTGCTTGTTGCAGTGCTTCTAGCGTATAGGATTGATGATCAGTTAAAACAGGATGCCAACTTACTACTTTCATTTCTTCTCCAATTTAGAAGTAGCAAATATGAAGTCTTTTAGCATTTGACCAACTATTTCAGGGGTACATTTTGCCGCGATGGCTCGTTCGCCTTTTAATGCCAAATTATTTGCGGCATCACTATTTTCTACAATCCACTTGAGCTTATTGATTAGAAGTTGAGGATTATCCTCCGTCAAATATATAGCGCCATCAGATAGTACTTTCCTAACATCACTAATATCTGTCGAAACTACTAAAATGCCTTGACTAGCAAACTCTATAACTTTAGAAGGAAATGTTGTATCCGCAAGGACGCCTGAATTTGGCTTTAGAGCAAGACCAACTTGAGTACGTCCCAGCATCTGACGATACTTATCATCAGTAGTACGCCCGTGCATAATAACATTTGGCTTTCTAATATCTTTAGCCAGGGTTTCAAATTGGGATATACAATCTCCTTTACCTGAAATGTTGAATTGAATATTTTTAACCCAAAGGTATGCCTCTTCTTTTAGAATTTTTATTGCATCTATAAGTAGCTGAGCACCTGTTTCGGCTGAAACAGTTCCTCCTAAAAGAACGTTAACTGGAAATATTATTGGACTTGTAATAGTAGCGCGATCTTCGGAAGTTCCATAACAACAAAATATTGGCTTCAGTTTTGTCGTGTTTTCAAGGGCGCTACAGGCCAAAAGTGCTCCACCCGAGCAAAGCGTATCAAAAATACTAGTAAAAATTTTCGATTTAGTCTTCGACAATGACCAGCTTCCTGTGTTTATTTCACCATCTTCCAAATCCAATATTGTTTTAAATTGAAGTACTCTCGCGATTATTAGGCCGAAAAAATAAACAGGCATTCTATTATAAAAAAGGGTGGCTTTTATGCCCTTTAATGAATGTAAGCGCCAAAGAATAGGAAGAACAGAAAATAAAGAAAGTAACTCAGACAGCACAGGGAAGTGAAAGAATGGTAAATAGATAACAGGGATTCCATTTACACGTTGAACTTTACCTTGAAAATATCTTCGCGTTCCATCTTGTCGTCCACGCCCCATACTAATAACAATGGTGTGTACATCTGCTTTACGTAAGGCTTGACAGATAAGAAATATTTTACGTGATGCTGCTGGACTATCAGTTACAATCCCTCTTTCAATACGAGTGGAATCATCCAGTGCATTGCAAATGTAAAATAAATTTTTCATTAACTTATATAAGGTTTTTCTTCACTACAGCAGGTACACCTGCAACAAGTACATTTGCAGGTACATCTTTTATGACTACAGAACCTGCCGCAACAACCACACCTGAGCCAACATTTACCCCACCCAAAATCCGTGAGCCAGCACCAATCCAACAACCATCATTAATCACAATAGATTTAGCAGTTCCAAGTCCAGCTCTTCGTGAGGAAGTCCCAACACAATGCCCACCAGTGATGAATTCAACAGCCGGGCCGATATCGCAACAATCACCAATGTAGATGTCTGCATTTATATGAGTATGTACGATTACTCCTGGACTGAACCAAGTGCCAGCACCTATATGAAGTTTTCCTCGGCCATAAATCCATGAACGACCGCAATATCTAGCACTGCTGTGTATATCAATTCCCGAGAGCTGTAAAAGAAAATTTCGAAATCGAAACAACCTTGAAGGAGGAAGAGTTGTTAAGATTAAATTACATAAATGGCGTATCATAAAATTCTTTTAAAATTAGTGTTAATAAAAATGCGTATATATAAAGCTTAATACTTTTTACTGCACTCAATACCAAGTTGATTGTGCCACCGTGTATTATCTTCAACCTCTAAAAACCTACTGTCCTTAGAGTCATTAAATACAGCTTTTCTAATATTGACAAAACCAGCAGCCTCAATCTCTACTTTTAGTGATTTATAATCCCACATCCAAAGGTGCATGCTGTTACCTATGAAATCAGCTAGAAACCCTTTTAAATTTTGGGGCCGATTCTCTCGACCAAGAGATGTTTCTCGCATAAATATAAGTGCCGCATCAGAATTTGAGTTATGAGAATATTCATATATGAGCTGCTCTAAATCTGGCAAAACAAGCCTGAACACACCATTTGGTTGTAGAATCTGATGTGTATTTATTAAGGCTTGCCTAAAATCATTAAGACTCAAATGTTCCAACACATGTGAGTAATAAACCCCTGCACACGTGTTATGTTTTAAAGGTAGTCCCCAAACAATGTCTCCATATTCAACACCATTAGGGAACATCTGAGAATTTTTAGTATATAACAACCCAACGATTGGAATACGTTCAAACCTCAAGGTTGGCGAAGCATCGAAATTACGCCAACCTGATGGCGCAGACCAACCGCAACCATATTGCACGTAAAGCTCAGAAGGTTTTTTCACCATCAAATAAACTCCTTATAGTTTTTTTTAAATCTAAGAGAATACACATAAATCATAATAAGAACCGCATAACCATAACTCATAACATAAGGCCGTTGCAGAAGTAATAAAAATACGCCAAACACAATTAGATTTTTATTCTTAATAGATTTCATCATCAAATACCCGATTATTAAATAGTAAGGTAAAGAAATAAAAACTCCATAGTGTACAAGTGGTGTAAAGGGGTTACCTAAATATTGCAGATACCCTTTAGATGCACATGAAGGTAAGTTAAGAATGCAATCACTATCTAAACCAAACAAGAATGTTTTCAAATCTAAATAATTTAAGGCATTTATAATTAATGCTGACCTATTATCTCCTACAAACCCACCATCGACGATCGCAAACCTATTTAAAATATATGTAACTAGAGTAGCGAACGGATTTTCAAAAGACGTCAATAATAGCAACACAATTGAAACAGTCATAACACTAATTATGGCGTTTTTAAAACTCACCCATTTAATTTTAATCCAATACAACACGAAAAAAATCGCGTGCGCCGTTGACATTGTCATGAAACCCAAAATCAAAAGAACCCACGAAACCTTTCTATTCATTCCAAGGCTTTCTCTAAGAGCAACAATCATACATATAATGAAAGAAAGGGCGCCTGGCTCATCAAATATACCACTTGGGCGAATCAAACCATTTACGAAGGTATTTGAAAACGTAGTTAGATAAAAGCCGTTTGTACGAGTATCTTCATTGTTAATAGAGAATATAGCATCCCCACCACCAAGAGCCCACAAAAAACCAATCACTGCGCCAATCAACAAAAATATCAGTAATTTTGACATATAATCTGTGAAATCATATATATCATTTTTCTTTAGCAAAAAAATCAGAAACAATATCGAGTAGAAATATATTGAAACCTTAAGTGTTATTTGTCCCCAATAAACCACGCTAATGACTGATAAAGCCAGCAAAACACTGACGATAACCACAGACTTCTTTGAAATTCTGCACTGCTTAATAAAATAAATTAAAATCAAACACATCAAAGATACGATATTACCTTTAACAATCCCAGTTGCTAGAATTAACGGCGAAATAGAAATTGCTGAGGCAATAACTAAGAGTAAAGCAGTAAAATTTAAGCGCATGTAATTCATATTACTATGTAATCCTCCCATTTCTAACGCTTGCTAAAAATAGAATCTCCGTTGTTTAAATAGCCTCAAGTAGCTTTCTTGGTGGAATCCCACCAATCGTGTGCCCCGCATCAAGAAGATATTCTAAATCTTCCCAATTCATGTTATTCCAATGTGTCGGCATCAAAGAGGGATTTATGTCTGTTCTAATACCTTTAGCAATGAAAGCATGACAGTCATCAATACCATTAAGATCGACAAAACCAGAAACTACAAAAAAAATTGCTTTAATACCCATATCATGCAATATCTTTTCCGCAACAATACGATTTGAAGCAAAACCATCATCAAATGTCAGCAGTAAATTATCCCCTACTACTGGCTCATCACCAGAAATCATAGCAGCAAATGTATGAGCATCCACAAATTTCCATTTCTTCGCTAACCATCGCATCTGTCCAGCAAACTTATCCATTTCGGCTGGAGCAATATCATGATACACCAAAACTCTTAACCGCCCTTGAGCATTCATTCGTGTATAACGTGAAAATGAATTGCAAAATTCCAGTACTGGGTAACTTACTGCTAATAGTTGATGCTTAAGAGACATTTAGTTACGCCCATTTATCCAAATAATTATATACAAAAAAAAATAAAGTATTAAATACACTTTTAATATTTCATAAAGATAATAACAAAAATTTTACAAGGCGTGAATTAATTGTTGTTGTTTTATCTTGAGTCGCACTTTAGATTTAAGTTATTTTGTAATTGAATCAATTGTTTGACAACATTGATTGATACAATGAAACATATGCGTCAGAAACAATTTTACTATCAAACTTCCGCACAACTTTTTCTCGAGCGTTTTCTGCCAACTCTTTATAGTTTACATGTCCTAAAACCCACTCGATGCCATTAGCAAGATCAATCGTATCATATGGCTTAGCGAGGTAACCATTAACCTTATGTTCAACTATATCCACCAATCCAGATGTACCGAAGGCTACTACAGGTGTACCACATGACATCGATTCAGAGGCAGTTTGGCCAAATGATTCCTGTCGAGACGGTACTACCATTACATCCGCAGCGCTATAAATAATTTGCAATGAAATGTCATCAAAAAAACGTCCTAAAAATGACACCTTATATTTTAATGGGGGGGGTTTTTTTGGTTGAGCACTTCCAAATACAATTAATTCAACTTCATCTGTTTTTAATTTGAGTTTATTTATTGCTTCTAGTAATTCGCTGTAACCTTTATTCTTGTCATCAACAGCACTCATTGCACCAAATAATATTACTTTTTTACTTTTATTGATATTAAGAATCGACTTTGCCAACAATTTATCCAACGGTTTATATGCGGTAGTATTAATACAGTTAGGTATGGTTATAATTTCCTTATCCTTCAGCAATGTGCTATTACGCGCGCAACTTTCAAGCCATTTACTAACCGTTACAACTGTCATTTTATTTATTTTTGAATATGCCTTTCTCTTTCTTTCAAAGACTTTTTTGCTTAAGTCTTTAGGTTTGTTAGACATAAGTTCAGGACATGCTTCGCATACATTTAAGTATTTATCACAACTACGAATTATGTGACATCCCCCCGTAAAAGCCCAACTATCATGCAAAGTCCAAACAATAGGAACTTTAATCTTTGCTAAATCTTCTATTGTCAACATACCTTTGCAAATCCAATGCAAATGAACAATATCCGGTTGAATAGCATTGATTTGTTTTAAGATATCACCAAATGAAAACCAAGATGGTGAAAACAAGTCTGCTGATTTATTTTTATAAAAAAAAACAGGTAATTGATCAACATGATAATTGATAGCACTAATTAGCTTCTGTTTTATTGTTACTGAACCAACAACAGTATAATCATCCGTTATTTTTTTTTGAACGAGCATACTGCTCTGCACACCTACTTCCAATAAAGACTTATGCAATCTGTATGCAGCTATTGCTGCACCACCTTCTTTATCATATTTATTTACTATTAATATTTTCATTTTTTAAAAAGCTTCGAGACTTCTTTGTACAATTTGAAATAAATTTTTCTTGTCCAATGATACATTTGTTGATGAGGTAACCAGCCTAATTGAACTGCCAATTGATAGTAAGATATTTTATTGCCTTCCCCAAGCTGATCTGATGCCCAATTAACACACTCTAAAGCCTTTGTTGGATGAACAAACAAAAAAGGAAATTTTCTATAAATACTTTGTTTAGTTGAATTCTCGAGATTATGCTCCATTACAAATGGATAAGTCATATAGAGTACATCATCCTTGACATCCTCTTTACCAAACTCTGCAAATCTCCCATAAATCGAAACTTTACAACCAGAATATGCGGCATAAGCAACGTGCGAACCAATGCAATTAGTCGTCATAAACTCAAAGCTCTGAAATATTCTATGCATACGGACTAGTGCGTATTTATCATGCATTTCCGCACCAGATATCCAAGGTATGCCGTGCTTATTGAAAACACCAGTCCAAGCTCCCTTACTCACACAAGACGGGTGGATACACGCCACAATTAAATCAAAATCTCCTTTAAGTTGAACGATTTCATTAACATAGTCTTCTTCATCCCACTTTTCTGTCGTATAGGGTAATCCATGCGGTGGCATAACAAGCAATGAATTCATTTTTCGATTAGTGTGCACTCCATCGTAGTCTTTTGCGTATACGAATGGCACACCAACCGCTATGGCATCTATCCCTTTTGCTTTGAAGAATCTTTCTTCTGCAATAGTACCAACTAGGTTTTTGTACCTAGACAATACTCCAAACTGCTCAATATATTTTAAATCGATAAAACCCCAACCATGTATCCAGTTTACAAAACTAATAGGCGTAAAAGGCAGGCGGAGTTTATGGGAAATCATCCTGGACATTCCATAACAATCTGGTTCAGTACGTAGTTTTACATGCTGAACTGATGGTAATGAATCCTCTAAGGTTTTTAGAAAATCACTCATTATAAAATCATCTACAACTCAGGTTTTGGGTGGCATCCCTGAGGAATCAAATTAACCGATCGAAGGTAATCAATGAATCTGAACAACAAAATATCATTGTATTTTCTTGCAGATATTTGGAGTCCGAATGGTTTGTTATCCGGTGACGTGAAAACTGGTGCGCTAACAACAGGCAAATGAGTCAACGTCCACATGAGAGCCGGATCAGGAAGTTCTTCTTTCTCTCGTAAAGGGGCTTCGCCAAGCGTACTCAGCGATATCATAATGTCATATTCCTGCAGAAACTGATCCATTATGTTGATAAGTTTATTTTGGTTTGTTAGGGCATCATGATAATCTTGAACTGCGATATCTAGTCCAGCCTCAATCAAATGATTCATAACAGGCGAAACAAGCTCATTTTTTTTATATTCATCACTAAAATAATAAGATAACGACTTGCTATATATTGTCTCATGCACGGCATGACATCGCTCCATATCAGAGGGCAATTCAACATCAAATATTTCTATGTTTGAAAAGTTTGACGCCCGATTCACGAAATCATTTAACGCTTGTTTAGCGTATTCAGGAGCTTGTTCCCATGTGTGAGTTTTAACAAATGCAACCTTCCATGGCCTTGCATTAGGTTTAACTTGTCGATCCATGTCTTTCAGTGCTTGATAGCTAATTGGAAAATTTGGACCGTGCACACGGCATACATCAAAAACAGTTTTAAGATCTTCTGAATGTGCCGTAAAGAAACCGATTGTATCTAAACTGTCAGTAGTCTTTAATGAAGCAGTTCTGGGTATAAGGCCAAAGGATGGCTTACATCCGTATACGCCACAAAAACTCGCAGGACGAACAATTGAACCAGCCGTCTGCGTACCGATAGAGACCGGAACCATGCCTAGTGAAACAGCTACAGCCGATCCACTTGATGATGTGCCTGGTGTCAAGGCACAATCATGCGGGTTTTGAGTTTCGTTAAGCGCATGAACCGCAAATTCTGCTGTTACAGTTTTACCTGCAATTACCCCACCCGCATTTTTTAGATTATAAACAACTCTGGCGTCGTTCCCTGGTGTAAACCCCTTCCATAATGGACTGCCCATCTGAGTGGGATAGTCTGCTGTATTAAATATATCTTTAACACCGATAGGTATACCTTCAAGAGAACGAAGTGGCTTGCCATCTACTATTTTTTTATTACTGTTCTTCGCTTCCGTTAAAAGCACGTCTTTGTCAAAACAAACCCATGATTTATAAGTAGGATCCAGTTTTTCGTAGCGAGATATACATTCTTTCGCAATATCAATAGGATTTAATTCTTTATTCTGAAATTTTTCTTTAATTTCACTTATAGACAACTCTCTAAACATAATTCAATTCTCTTCTCGAGGATCTTTTCGATTGCGATGCTTTTCGATTAACTGCTCAAAGAAAGGTACAGTTTTCTCGCGATTTGGATGTGCTCTAGGAGTAACAGGTATTTCAACATCCAGAAGCTTCTGATGTTTCAGCTGCTTCAAAGTTTCATGAAAATGTTCTTCACTCATTTTTGTTATCTTGAGATAGTAGTCCAATGCACCAGGCCGCTCGGAATCAATTTTGCCAGCCAAAGTTAAACCTTCCTCCCTTGTCATGAGTCCGGTACGAACATCTACACATGCCTGAAATGTGGCACGACCATAACCTCGTTTAAGATAACATGCAAAATCATGGACACCCGCCATAATGCACTCAGCACTCTTATAACCTTTAAAAGCACCTTCCATTTCGGTTTCTTTCCAGCCGTAATTATCTCTTATGAATTCTGTTTGGCGTTCCTCGTCCCAAAATATATAGTCACCGAGATGAATGCCATATACGCCAACACGTTCAATTTCTTCAATAGAAGGGACATTAAATGGATAAAGGTCACGTTCTGTTAGATAGTCACATACCATTTCGGAAGGTTTTTTCTTTGCTGATACTTTCGTAAAATAATCCCTATCAAATTTATGGACGGGGTCTTTATAAGAGGCTCGCCCAGAAGATTCTGCTATTGATTCTCCCCAAATAAGCAGTGGAATATTAAATCTGACTGCTGCCTGTAAAGGAAATGCACCCACACCAGAATGACAGTGCCAGCATGCATCACCAATAGACTCTATAGATTTACGCGCAATCCGATCGACCAGACCACGGTTAGGCGTAAATAGAATATGATCCACATTAAATTCTTTCAGGGCGTTTTGTAAATTATATTCCCCTGTTTCACTGTACCAGTTATGGCTGAAAGTAACTGCAAGTGGTTTCAAGCCATACACGTTTACGAGAACATGCAACTGATATACGCTATCCTTACCGCCGCTAATTGGGATAATGCAATCATAATTATTACCTGCTCCAGCTTTTGCTTTATCAAGTATTTTTCTTAATCCTTTCTCTCTCTCTACCCAATTGATGTGAATTTTTTGTTCTGACGATTGACAGGCTTGGCATATACCCATTTCATCAAATTTAATCCCCTCTTGAGTCTCAGGCATGCAACAGCGTATACAGTAGCGTAGATCTTTTAATGATTGTGGTTCATCAACAAATTTATTCATATAAATAACTCCAATTTAAAAATTTCACTTATTAGTTTCAGTAGTTGATACATTTTTCTTAGCTAACTCTGATATTTTGATAATACCCTCATGCGGTAAAATACAAGAAGGGGCCCAAAGTGGAATCGAGGAAAATACACTTTTGTCAGCCGCCAAAGCAACAACCATTGCATAAGTTTGACAACCGACTACGATTTCTGACCACGCAATGGACTTCGCCAGTGACGTATTTTCATCTAGGGATATATTCAGATGTTTATGTTTATTGATCCAATGATTATATTTATCAGTAGGTTCAGAAGGATGGAGTCGCAGTCGAATAGACGGATTTTTATTCATCCCTAGACTTACTAAATTTTGAACAAAATAATCTAGTGCTTCAAACTCACCATTAATTATATCACTACCCCATGCTTCTCGAATTGGCTCAAGCAAATACAACAAATTAGTACCGTCTTTATTCAAATTCTCGTGGCTTCTTATATTTTGTACAATATTTTCTAGATATACATTGGGCATATGAATGATATTAATATCTTCAAACTCACGTTCCGAAAGCTTTATAGCGTAATCATCAGTAACCCATATTTCATCTGGCAATATCTCGATTTCATTTCGAATAAAACGTGCACGGTAATTTGTCCAATGATCAATGACAGCAATCGATCTAACACCTCTCTCTCGGGCGCATTGAATTGAGTCATATTCTAAGTTACTAGCCCAACCGGTTCCAGCAACTAGTACTTGTGTTTCATTAAGAAGTTCATCAATAGTCTGGCACAGTTGAACTTGCGATAATCCATCCTCAATCCATAGCTTTTTGGCCGGTCCTTGTACCAATAAACGCCAATTAATAATCGTATCAGGTTGCTTGTTCGCTTCCGCTCGCATCCAGGCAAAAATAAGATTAGCAGCTCCTGCATCATAGCAAACAAATGCTATAGGGCTTGGCAGATCAAGAAATACTGAATTTGGCATAATAAATAATACCCACAGCTTGTCTGTTTATAATTTCTTGTTCTTTGCGCATAGCTTCATAATGCATGCCCGAACGTTCCATCACCTTAATCATACCGTAATTGCATGCCAATGTGCCAGCCGTCAATTTACGAATATCATCACGTTTAAGTAGCCAGTCAGTTAACGTACTCCAGGAATCACGCCCATAACCTAAACCCCAGACAGATTTATCTCCTATCATAATTCCAACATCTACTGTTCCATGATGACGCGATATATAAGCAGTCATAGTGCCCACCTGACGCAGGTCAGATGAACGACGAATACTTATAAATAAGTTATCGGTATCCACAAATGAAGCGAGATACGCCAAGCTACTTGTACGGTCATGACTCACAAAGCGCTGATTGCTGAATCGAACTACATCTTGATCATTTAACCAGCTAATATATGAATCATCAATATCAGACTCAGTAAATAATTTAAGAAGTACCTTCTGACCTTGAAGAACAAATTCGGTATCAATCGACATTTCTATCTCAGCTTTTACTAATATTAATAATCACTATTTTTTTGATCTCGTCCAAATTGGACCATACCTTTTGAAATGCCGCGATGATCAAATCAACTTCATCATCACTCAGATCATGTAGACACATCTGGTAACCAAGATAACTATTGTCTTGAAGCTCTTCTGCCACAGGACAAATCCCATGACTATAATCCACATCACGGTGGCAGATATCTGATGTCCAAGGGAATCCTTTTGAGCCATATGCTATTTTCTTTTGATACATGGGTAAAAGGTGTAAATTGACATAGCCTTCAGCAAGACCTTGTATCCCCTCTGCTGTAAGCGCTTGATAAATAGTATTTCTTTTTAATCCAATTTGTGCCACGTCGAGCACCAAAGGATACATGTAATAAGCATGTGTGCAATTGGATTTTATAATGGGCGTACGTAGACCAGACAAACCTTTCAATCCTTCACTCAATCTCATTGCAGCACGTTGCCGAGTCGACACGAAATCATTAAGCTTTTTAAGTTGCTCTATTCCGATAGCACTCTCTACTTCACCAAGACGAAAATTATAACCGAGCATATTGGTGAGATCAGTATGACCTTTATTCTCAACAACCGCTTCTGCATGATTACGAATTAATCGTAGCCTTTCTGCAACAACATCATCATTTGTAACTAGAATTCCACCTTCTCCAGTATGAATATGTTTATGATAATTAAGACTGTAACTACCTACATCTGCAAGGGTTCCTGCATATTTACCATTGATTAGTGCAGCTGGTGCTTGGGCAGTATCTGAAATCACTTTCAGCCCATGTTTATCTGCAATTGCTAACAACGCGTCCATGTCAGCAGAATGGCCAAAAATGTCCACTGCAATAATAGCTTTGGTATACGGAGTAATATTATCTTCAACCGATTTAGGATCTAGATTGAATGTTTCTAGCTCAATATCAGCAAAAACAGGAATGGCATTCCAATGCAGAATTGCTGTAGCACTTGCGCACATAGTCCAAGGGCTGACTATCACTTCATCACCAGGCTCTATGCCGACTGCTCCGACTGCAGCGATAAGACCTGATGTTGCTGAATTGACTGTAATCGCATGTTTAACTCCGAAAAATTCCTCACATGCTTTTTCAAATTCACGAACTTTTTCACCACCATAAAAATCCTCGTGCCATGCACCTAGAAATTGAGACAAAACACCACTCTCAATGACTTGCTTAGTAGCTTCCAATTCCTCCTTCCCAATCGAATTGAAGCGTTTGAACTCGGCTTGTATGGTTTTAGAACCACCAAACATAGCAAGTTTGTTTTTGCTTGTAGGATTATTCATATTGATATTTATATCTCGTTATTATTTTCTTTGTATTTTATAAAGAATTGCATGCCATATTTTTAATTTTCTTGCAAAGTCGTTGTGCGACAAGAGCAGATTCACCTGTGCTTGCAAGTGGAACTCCCTGGCTTATTGCATGATAAATATTATCGATAGCTTGAAGCATTGAATGTGGGTAGTGACCTGCACGACGTATACCATCATCCAACTTGCGATAACCTTTGAAAGTATCACTTTCTATAACTCGACGTTCACGCCAAAACATGCCCCCATCTTCCATATTCAGTACACCATTTGAAAAATTTAACTGAAGTTCAAAAAGCGCATAGTCTGCAGAATGTCCACATGAAAGATGTATAGGTATTTCTTCTTTTCCTTCCAACCAAATAGGAATCGATGGATCATCAGAAAAAAAATCTTGAACGGGCTTGCCAACTTTGACTACCTCAAGAGGACTTACAAGTAATTGCAACAAATCCAACATGTGGGAGCCATTATTCAATATACCTTTATTATACGTACCAATCACCGAACGCAATTGACCCCAATGACCTGCCTGAATATCTTCATGAAGCTTTGTAATATCCGGATCCCAACGACGTGTATAATTTACTGCCAACGGTATATTTGCCTTACTACATTCCAAAACCAATCTCTCAGTCTCGTCAAGTGATGTTGTCACAGGTTTTTCACAAAAAATAAGCTTGGGTTTTATTTGTAAAGATATTTCGAGATCGTGAATATGACATGCGGTTGGCGAGCAAATACTGATGATATCAAATTGCTCACCTGTATTCAGGATTTCTTCAATTGAGCTAAATCCTATAGGTACATTCCACTCTTTCATAAATTCGTTACGTCGATCTCCATCTGGTTCAACACAAGCGGTAATACTGAACCTTGTATCACGAGAAAAGGCACCCGCATGTGTTAATGGTAAATTGCTGGGGAGACGGTACTGATCGAATACTCCCGCGATGTTTCCGCATCCTACAATCAGAACACGCAGTAAACTTGAATTCATATACTGGTACTCTCTCTATCTATACGTATAATTCATTAAGCATCGCAAAGTATGTACAACTCTTTATGAATTTTTCTCTAATAAGAACCAAGTGATATCGTCATTCAAAAATGGTGCAATACCGTGATAAGCAAATCCATAATCAACAATGGTCAGATCTGGATATTTTTCCAGCATATCGCCTGCAAAATCTCGTTTAAAGAGACGATCATTATGTCCCCTATAATTGATAGCCACAGGCGTTGTATTGTAATATTCACAAATCAAGATATAACGACTTGACGCTTGATACATTTTTTCATAAACAGCATTCAACATTTCAGGATTGATATGAATTAAGACTGTTTT
>Ga0066608_1000872_pt1 | contig 16850 bp, 10 predicted proteins | sample SaaInlV_DNA_135m_FD_60377 | JGI IMG/M metagenome (GOLD analysis project Ga0066608, IMG submission 60377) | Marine microbial communities from expanding oxygen minimum zones in the Saanich Inlet - SI075_LV_DNA_135m | ecosystem: Environmental > Aquatic > Marine > Unclassified | place: British... | reverse complement strand
CTCACGAATTAGATCTTTCTGCATTTCAATCTAAAATCGGATATGCAATTTATGATGACCATGTTCCATTATATCAACATGCTGGAATTCCATCCATCGACATTATTGATTTTAAATATCCTAATTCATACGCAAACTATTGGCACACACATTCTGATTTACCTGAAAATTGTTCAGCAGAAAGTCTTGGGCAAGTTGGAATATTGTTAACAGATTATATATATAGTTTTTCTGAAGAAACCGAAGGTGGTTCATGATGGGCCATGCCCTTAAATTCAGGGCTATGCGAGTTCTGATAATTTTAACAATGCTTCTTCTTTTTATTGGGTGTCCAGGAACGGATCCGATAATTGAAGATAGTGACCCTATTTCAAATGTTCAGTTTACTTTCCATCAAGATATTGAAAAATTATATTTTTCATCCACCATTACTGAAAGTTATGGTGGAAATTCTTTATCAAGTGTGAATGTCATATGGTTTGGGACAGATTCATCAAGAGCCGCAGATTCAATAGCACTTAATGATGAAGGATTGCATGGCGATATATTATCATATGATGGTATTTATGGAATAAAAACCGCAAATGATTCAATGGTAATATCCAATGTAATTACCCAATCGGATTCTGGGTTAGTTTTTTATAAAATTATCGCTAAATATGGGAGCGAATGGGTATCTATTTCTGATTCTTCTGAGTTGGGCAATCTCATGCCAGCAATTATTTCAATTTCTTTCCCAGATACTATGCTCCGCCCAACCGAACAAAATTTATATCATATTGATAGCATTTTTGTAACTGCCCACGACCCAAATGGATTAAATGATATTCAATCATGTTTTTTATTATTTAAAAAACCCGATGGAAATTATGCAAACAATGGTGATCCTATTCTACTTTATGATGATGGTGTAAAATATCCTAACGATACAGATAATCCGTCAATTTGGGATTCTCAATTAAGTGATGGCACTTATTCTAGATTAATTACTATTGGATATGATAATCCTATTGGTACATATGAAGCTACATTTTGGGTGAAAGATTGGGATGGACTGTTTATAACAAAAACTGAAGTATTAGAGGTGATAGAATGAGAAAATATATCTTCCTTTTTCTATTTGCAATCCTGTTTGGACAGAGAGATATCCCAAATCGATTTGTCTTAAGAACAGCTCAAAATGATTCATCTACCCAAGATGGCTTAACAAGTAATGTTGTAGCTGAAATTAAATTTCAAGGTGATTCATTGGTGTGGCTTGGTACAGGGCGCGGTCTAGCTATATTTGATGGCCATTCAATGTATACCTATCAATCGGCAACAGATACTCTTTCAAACGGCGCAACTACACTAACTATCCCAAGTGGCGGTATTTCAGCAATTAGTGTAATGGGCGATAGTTTATTTGCAGCAATTGCCACGGATGATGGTACTATTCAAATGGGTGGTGGGTTAGTATTTTCATCAAATGCTCAAGATACAAATGGAATTCAGTGGGAATATTTATCTCAACCTGTTGATCAACAAGCTGATACATTGGTTCCTTTTGGTCAAGGGTATTTTTATCAATTACCCGTTACTGTTCCGCAAGCAAATGTGACTTATGATGCCTCATTTCACTCCAATAATGGAAATAAATATGTATGGATTACAAGTTGGGCAGGCGGTCTTAGGAGATATGATCTAACTAATAAAGTTTGGGCAAATGTCCCATTACCTCAAGACAATCAAGTTTATTTATCAACTTGCGAGAGCGACTCCTTTGATGTTGTTGCTGGGAAATCAATTTTAAGAAATTATTATTTAAACCCGAGGGATCCTCTTGATGGGGGGAATCATAACCATAAAGCTTTTTCTGTTTTGGCATATGGAGATACTATTTGGGCTGGGACAGCTAATGGAATTAATCGTGGAATTATTATTGATGAAGTTGTTGATAATGTGAGTTATCGATGTGTGAATTGGGATCATTATTCTTATCCTGAAGATGGTCTATCAGGTAACTTTGTTGTAAGTATTGCTAAACAATATTGGAATGGAATGGTTACAGTATGGGCTTCAACTGTAAATGCAGAAGATCCGGGCGAACAAAGAGGATTAAGTTATACGCGTGATGGTGGTGAAACGTGGAACGCAGTTTTACTTGGAGAACGTGTTTATAATGTAACGGCTCAAGATTCACTTGTTCTTGCTTCTACATCCAATGGATTATGGAAAAGTTTAGATGGTGAAAATTGGGCGTGCTTTTCTCCCGCTATTGATAAAACATATTTATCAATGGAGCAAATTTTGTCCAATATAGTATACACATCTGCTTTAGACCTTAGAGATTCAACGATGTTGTGGGTTGGGACGCCTGATGGTGTTGCCTATACAGGGGATTTACACGGAGAATCGTGGGTTATTCATCGCGCAGAATATGATTCATCTGAAGTGTATGCCTATCCAAATCCATTTTCACCATACAATCACAATCAGCTGGAGAATGATGGATATGTTCGATTCCATTTAGGGACAGTTGTGAATAATATTATTCAAGTCACTGTATACAATTTTGCGATGGAAAAAGTTTATTCCTATTCACACGATAAGCGGACAGATGTTGGAGCTATTAAATGGAATGGAAGAGATGAAGCAGGCGGTGTTGTATCTAATGGTGTTTATTTTATTAATTTAAATTATGCATCTCAAAATAGTTCACCTAAAAATCATTGGACCAAACTGATATTGGTGAAATAATGAAATCAATAAAACATATTTTAATTTTATTCCTATTTGTAACATCAATTGTTGCTGAGAATTATGCTGGACTATCTGGTGGATTTTTACGGATTGGAACATCTGCAAGATCTACATCAATGGGAAGCGCATTTACGGCAGAAATGGATCATGGTTTTTCTGCGTACCATAATCCGGCATGGGCTGCTTTTAACACTGACAAGCAAGTGGGATTCAATTATCAAACATTATCTTTAGATCGTCGATTAGCAGTCTCAAGTTTTAGTGCTCCTTTACCTCCGACAGCTGGTGTTGGTGTTGCATGGCTTAGTGCAGGAGTCACAGACATTCAGGGGAGAAGTTCATCAGGTGAAAAAACTGAAATAATGAATACAAGTGAAGATGCCTTTTTCATTACTTTTTCTCAAAGAATTAAACCGTGGTTAAGTGTTGGGGCAAATTTTAAAATATTACGCAATCAACTCCCAACGAATGATGGAGACCTAAGAGGTTCTGGATTAGGATTTGATATTGGTATTTTAATAAAATCTGGTAAAGGTCAAACCATTGGTTTAATGATTCAAGATATGAGTTCTAATTACCAATGGAATACAGGTGATATTTATGATGAAGGGCGCCCCTATAAAGATGAGTTTCCAACATTATATAGAATTGGCACAAAATATATATTTAATAATTTCTTATTTGTAGGTGATCTTGGATTTATTACAAACCATCAAACATTTATGGATATTTTACCTAGGGCTGGTTTAGAGTATGTATTAATGGATCAATATTATGTAAGAGGTGGTTATGGCAATAATCGCTTTTCTGCTGGTATTGGTATGGATTATAAATTATTGAAATCTCATGATTCTCGGTTAGATTATGCATTCTCGATGGATATAGCCGGACAAATGGCTCATATAATGTCTTATGCGTTTCATTTCTAAGATACTGATTATTGTATCCTACCTATTTGGTATGGGGACACAATTTTTATCCATTCCAATGACTGCTTCAGATCTTGGGCTTGGAATGAATCCATTATTAAATAGAAATGGATTATGGAATCCAGCCTTATTACAGGCAGAACCAATTGGGTCCGAAGTTTATTTTTCTCATGGGAACGGGTTGGGAGATTTAGATCTAACAAGTATTAATTTTATTTACTCAAAAGGGAAAACTACTCGATCCTTCAACCTTCGTTATTCAGGGCTTAATGATTTAGAGTTAAGAGAAAATAAACCACAAAGTGACCCTATCGCATTTTATACAGCCAGCGGGTTATCTTTAGATGGGACCATTTCTTTTCAATCAAAAGAGAACCATTTTGGCGTAACAGTTCGATGGGTTGACATATCATTATATATGGAAAACTCCAATGGTTTCGCGATGGATTTTGGCTATTGGAGATCTATTAATAAAAAAGGTAAAATTGGTTTATCTTTATTGAATATTGGTAAAATGAATACCTTTTTATCAAAAGAACCATCACTACCTATTCGATTTCTTGGCGGATTATCTTGGGAGTCTAATTTTAGGTCATTTTCTAATACAGCTTTCTCCAATATAGAATATGCATTAATACATGAATCAGTTTTATTTAATATTGGTAATGAAATTCGTTGGAAAAATATTTCGTTTCAAACAAGTGTAAAATTATCTCAAAATGAAAAATCATTTTCAAGCGGTATTGGTATGCGATCAGGGTTGTATGGAATCCAATATGCTATTCAAGTAGGCTCTCAAAATATCGGCACTCCACAAATTCTCGACTTTTATATTTTATTACCATGAACAAATTTGATTTCAAATTAGGTATTATTGTTGCGCTTATTTTTTCAGCGGGATTTTTATTAAATATTCTGCAAAATAAAAATCAAACAATTAATCAATTGGAACAGGAAAAAGAACAAATACTCATAGAGCTTGACGATGCATTAAAAATCAAATCACAAAAACAAAAAAAATCAGTAAAAAAACGAACAAAGAAAGTAAAGTATCAAGGAACAATTGGTTTAGTTATTGATGATTTTGGTTATCGAAACGATGCTGTATCTGAAGGATTCTTAGGGTTCAAAACACCTATGACTTATGCTGTAATTCCGGGGCACCAATATAGTAGTTTGATGGGAGGTGAGGCTAAAAAGTTTGGATTTGAAGTTATAATTCATATGCCAATGGAAACTCACATTATTACTAAAGGTGAAGAAGATTTTATTTTAATGACATCGCAATCAGATGAAGAAATCACTTCTCGTGTAAATAATGCGTTTAAACAAATCCCGCAAGCTGTTGGAATGAATAATCATCAAGGGTCTAAAGCAACAGAAGATCGGCGAGTTATGACAGCAGTTGGAAATGTTTTAAAAGATAAATCGAAATATTTTTTAGATAGTAGAACAACGAAAAATACGATTGCGGAAGAAACAATGTCTTTATTGGGTGTATCAACCGCAAGGCGAAAAGTCTTTTTAGATAATAGTGACAATTTAAATGATATTAATCGCCAAGTAGATGAGTTGGCAAATTCAGCAAAAAAAGATGGTGTAGCTATTGGAATTGGTCACGTGAAGGAAAATACATTAGCTGTATTAAAAAAGCGCATCCCCGAATTGGAAAAAAGCGGATATAAATTTCGATTTGTTTCTTCATTGCTTCATTGATTTAAATGGCTATTCTTTCTAGAGTTACACGAGGCGATTTTACTGAAAGCATACATGTGGTTTTTGGAGCAATCGTTAATGGGCAAGGTGAATTAATTCATTCTTTCGGAGACCCATACTATTTTACTTGTATTTGATCCTCATTAAAACCATTTCAAGCTGCCACAAGTATAAAGGCAGGAGCAGTTGATGCTGCCAGTTTTACAGAAAAAGAAATAGCATTAATGTGTGCATCCCATTTAGGTGAAAAAACTCATGTAGAAACTGCAAAAAGTATGATTTCAAAATTGGGCTACACCATGGATCATTATGAATGTGGTTCACATTACCCAGCAGATAGAGAATCCCGATACTACGAAATCCAAAAAGGAAATGAAGCTATCCCGTACCATAATAATTGTAGCGGGAAGCATGCAGGAATGTTATCCCTTTGTAAGTATTTAAATGTAGACCCGAAAGGATATATAGAAAAAGATCATGTTGTCCAGCAAACAATTATTAAGCAAGTAAAAGAATATCTACAGCTGGGTGATATCCCCTTCAGTACAGATGGTTGTTCTGCGCCGACTCCATTTCTTACTCTAGAATCGATTGCACGTTTATTTCAAAAATTGGGGTCTGGAGAATATGAAGAATTGACACGAGCATATAATGCTATGAGTAACCACCCTTATATGATCGCGGGGAAAAATAATTTTGATTCCTTATTTACAGAAGCTTTAGGAGGGCGAGGGCTTACAAAAGGCGGCGGTGAAGCTGTACGAGGAATTTCCTTAAAAGTATTCGAAACTGAAAATTGGGGAATTGCTTTAAAAGTATTAGACGGGAACGCTCGGGTTATGCCGATTGCTGTATTAACATTATTGGAAAAACTGGAATTATTATCTAAGGATGAGTTGAATTCTCTCAGTAAATTCCGGACCAAAATTATGAAAAACCACCAAGGAATTCATATAGGTGAGATTAAGGTAATTATAGAGGATATTTAATGAAAAAGGGTATAATTATTGGGCTATTGTTTACATGTATATTTGCATCATCTGCAAGAGTTATGACATATAATCTACTGAATTATGATGATGATAATTCTAGAGAAACTTATTTCATAACTATTATTAATTTTGTAAACCCAAATATAATTGTGGCTGAAGAAGTTCAGAGTCAAACGGGTTATAGCCATTTTAAGTCAGATGTTTTAGATGTAGCTAACCCCAATGAATGGTCTGGAGCGACTTTTACTAATCAAAGTGCGAGTCAAGATATAGCCCTTTATTATCAACATGATTTATTTACATTTATTTCCACATCAACCATTAACACAGCCCAATCATCCGGAACACGCGATGTTGTAGAATGGGTTATGATGCACAATGACTCCGAAATAGAATTTCGAATTTATGGCGTCCATTTGAAAGCAAGCTCGGGAGATGAAAACGCCCAACAAAGATTAGCCGAAACAACCATATTAAGAGACTACTTAAATACGTTGCCTGCCGGTAGTGAATTTATTGTAGCAGGTGATTTTAATATTTATTCTCATAGTCCAACATCCGAACCTGCATTTGATATGTTAACAGGTGATTCAGACGATAATGACGGTCGATTATTTGATCCTATTGATCGTATTGGTTATTGGCATAATAATAGTTCTTATTCAGACGTCCACACCCAATCACCTAGAACATCTAGCTTTGGTGGCGGAGCAAATGGAGGCATGGATGACCGCTTTGACTGGCTCTTTGTATCTAGTACTATTTTGGATAATTCATCTGATATGCACTATGTAGAAGATACTTATTGGGCGGTTGGTAATGATGGCAACCATTTCAATAATGCCATTAATAATGGTAATAACACATCCGTCAATGATGAGATTGCAGATGCGCTCCATAATGCATCAGATCATTTACCCGTGTATATGGATGTCTGGTTTAATGATTTGGTTTTTTCAGATGCTGGAATTGTTATTACTGAAATAATGCCAAACCCTTCGCAGGTTTCTGATTCGTATGGTGAATGGTTTGAAATTTATAATCTCAGTCAAGATATTGTCGATTTAAATGGATGGCATATCAAAGATAGCGATATTGATGATCATACAATTACAACCGAAAGTTCTACCCTATTAATCCAACCTGGGCAATACTTAGTATTTTGTCGAAACTCTGATTATGAGCTAAATGGAGGCGTTGAGTCTGATTATGATTATGATGGTTTCTCTTTGTCTAACAATGAAGATGAAGCTATACTAACAGATGCACAAGGAGCCATTGTGGATGAAGTGAATTATACGAGTAGTTTCCCTTTTGGTAGTGGGTATTCCATGGAAATCCATGATATAGAATCAAATAATGATTTAGAAAGTAGTTGGTATAGCGCAACGGAAACTTATGGAATTGGAGATAATGGTACACCGGGAACTTTTTGGAATAATTTATCTATTTCTGATGAAGATATATTTCCTGAATCATTTCAAATATTTAACCCTTACCCCAACCCTTTTAATCCAAATACAAATATTTGGTTAACAATATATCAAAAATCTGATGTTGATATTTCTATCTTCAATATTGTTGGAGAAAAAACATCAAATATTTATAAAGGAAGCCTAGGTCTGGGGAGTCATAAATTTAATTGGAATGCTTCCACTTTTCCTTCCGGGATATACTTCGTATACTATAACATTCAAGGGAAAGTATTTTCTAAAAAGTTGATTCTTATTAAATAATGAATAATATTATACTACTATCTATTTTTACTATTTCTATCGCTGTGGGCCAATCTGACAGGCAACTTTCACGCGCGATAAGCGTAAATGATGAATTTGATAAATATACTTCCGTTGGACAATTAGGTCTTACAATTACCAATTTTGGGATTCTTGGAAACGGTTGGAATCGTATGGAAGATGGTAGTATTAATCCATCATGTGTTTATAAGCAAAACACAGAAGTATTAAGAGAGCAAATTGAACATTTTTCTTATGCGGGATTATGGATTGGCGGACTCGTAAATGGTCAAAGACGCGTATCAACTGCAATTGTAGATGGTGTATTTGATTCCGGGGAAGAAGGGTTTGAGTTTTTTTCAAAATCATCGATTGATATAAAGTCATCCATAGCTTCTACAACACAAGATTCAATGGCACAATATTATTCTCCAGATGCTGTATCGCATCAAGATATGGTAGCCACCTTTTCAGATTATGGTGATTCCCCAAGTGATGGCCAAAATATTATTAATCATAATCCATTAGGAATAGATGTCGAATTAAAAGCATATGCGTGGAATTATTCTTATGCCGATGCGTTTACTATTTTAAATTATACAATTACAAATATGAGCGAAGATACAATAAAGAATATTTATTCGGGTATTTGGGCAGATGCATCTATAGCTAATTTTAATTATACAAATAAATATGAACCGGGTGGTGGTTTTACTTGGACAGATAATTTAGATGGATATGACCAAACTAATGATGCTGCAGGCTTTTCGCGTGACATTGGGTACCAATATGATGCTGACGGAGATGATGGATGGGCAGAGTCTTATTTTGGAGTTTCTGTATTGGGTGGGAATGTGCCTCAACCCTATTTAAAATCATACTACCAACAATGGGCATGGACAAATTCAAATAATGCAGATTATCCAAGTTTTGGTATGCCACTTGATGATTTTGAGAGATATACAAAACTAAAATCAAATGTACAAAAAGGCCCAGGAGCACCAGATTATACAGAAGATGGTTACCCTGCATCTCCAGATAGTTGGTTATTTTTATTATCTGCAGGCCCTCTTGGTAGTTTGCCTAGCAATGCAGATTCATCATCATGGATATTGCCACCAGGCGAAAGTTGTAATATTTCATTTACTGTTGTGTGTGGTTTATGGGGAAATGGCTCTGGAGACTCTCCGGAAAGAAGAGAAAATTTGATTGTGAATTATGATTGGGCTCAAAAAGCATTTGATGGAGAAGATAAAAATAGAAACAACATCCTTGATGAAGACGAAGACACAAATAATAATAATGTAATAGACCGATATATTTTACCTGCTCCCCCTCCATCCCCAAATATGAAATTAATGGTGGAGTCGCAAAGAGTTACTATTTACTGGGAGAATAATGCAGAATATTTTAAAGATCCAATCAGCCAAGAAAAAGATTTCGAAGGATATCGTATTTATGGTGCTCGTAAAACGCAAAATGAATTATTAGGGGAATTCACATTACTTGGAGAATTCGACTCTATGAATAATATTGGGTATAATACCGATTTTGATTTAATCCGTATTACTGATGAATATGGAAATCCTGATAGCATTTTGATTGATGGGAATTATTATCATTATAAATTCATCAATGATGGTGTAAATAATGGTTGGATTAATTATTATGCAATTACTGCTTATGACCAAGGTGATCCGGACGCAAATCTTGAAAGTTTAGAAAGTTCAATTTATTCTAATCGTACATATGTTTATCCAGGACAACCCGCATCTCAACATGGGAATTGGAGTAGCACACCAACTGTTTATCCAAATCCATATAAAGGTCAAGCCCATTGGGATGGGTTTGGTAGTAGGAATAAAATAATTTGGTTTCAAAACCTCCCACAAACCGCAGAAATTCGTATTTTCACGCTTGCCGGAGACTTAGTTAACATTATAGAACATGATGAAAGCTATCAAGGAGCAGATGTCCAAAATATCGATAATCAAAAATCACCGCAAATGTCCGGAGGAGAACATGCTTGGGATTTAATAACCATGCATGACCAGGCAGCTGCAACAGGATTATATTTATTTTCCGTTGAAGATAAATCTTCAGGTCAGGTGAAAGAAGGCAAATTTTTAATCATCAAATAAACAACAATGGAGTAAAACATGAAACAACTAATCAGTTCGTTGATTCTTTTTATGGCTGTGTCTTTTGGTCAGACAACCACATTATTCTTTTCAGAATATGCAGAAGGGACAAGCAGCAATAAATATTTAGAAATTTATAATGGTTCCAATGCCAGTGTTGACCTTGCAGACTATGTCATTATGGGCAACTATAATGGAAACCCTTTCAGTGAGGCATTTACCTTTGCTGCAGGCGCAATGCTTGCCGCAGGCGACGTATACGTTGTTGCAAGCTCTGACGCGTCTGATGGAATTCAAGCGCTTGCTGACGAACTGCTTGGTTATGCTGACCCGTGGTATACTACGTCCTTCACCGGTGACGACGTTCGAGCGCTTGCACATGTTTCGGGCGCAGACACCACGATTTTGGATATTATAGGAACTCTTGACGGAGACGGAGATGGCGTTGAAGGAGAAGGATCAGAAGATGATCCTGGCGGCGGTTTTGACGTGGCAGGTACAAGCGCAGCAACAAAAGATTATACTCTTGTCAGAAAAAACGGAGTAACATCTGGTAATGGCGGCGATTGGGCTGCATCAGCCGGTACAGATGCAGATAATTCTGAATGGATTGTTGCAGATAAGCCATCAGCTGATTATACACCACCAACACTTGGTTGGCACGTTAATGATGGTAATAGCGATCCTTTGATTACTATTACAGCCCCGGTAGACGGATCTACACTTTTTTCAACAGATGTTACTGTTTCCTTTGAAGCAAGTAATTTTTCTGTTGCAGTCGTCGGAGAAGGTGATGGTCATTTACATTATTCTATAGATGGTGGGGCATCAGTTATGCAATATACATTAGATGATGTTTCGCTCACTGAATTATCAGAAGGAGCCCATACTTTTGAAATATGGCTTGTGGATGATAATCACCAACCATTAGACCCTAATGTTGCAGATGCAGTTAATTTTACAATTTCATCATCGACAATTTCCACCATTTGGGACATTCAATATGTTGCTGATCCATCCACAGACGATGCGAGCCCACTAGTAGATCAAGAAGTAACTATTAGTGGTATTGTAACTGCAGAATTTTGGAATGGTAGCGACAATCGTTACTTATTTGTTCAAGATGCTCCAGGTCCATGGAATGGGATTGTTTGTTTTAACTATGACGGTTGGGATACATTTACATTCCAATCACCAATGGGTGACGTAAATTCTATCGCTGAAGGTGATAGTGTTACACTTACTGGTGTTGTTACAGAATATAATGGACTTACTGAATTAACAGATATTTCTTCTGCAACGATTCATGGTCCAGCTGTCGCTCCATTTGGTCCTGACCAAGTAACAGCTTCCCAAGTTGGAACAGGCGGTACAGATACAGAAGCATTTGAAAGTTGCCTCATTGCAGTTGAAAATGTAACTATATCTAACCCAGATGAAGGATATGGTGAATGGTCTATATCAGATAATACGGGCTCAGTTCGCGTGGATGATAAATGGGATTATTTTTTCTGGCCTGAGGCAGATGTAAATCTTGCAAAAGTTGTTGGTGTTTTGGATTATAATTATTCTAATACAAAAATACAGCCACGTTTAGCTCGTGATGTTGTTGAAGCGGCAGGTGACCCAGGTCGGATTCAACGTATTCAACAAGTACTATATAGTGATTTATTAAAAGCAGGCGAAGATGAAGTATCTGATATCTCATATTATGAAGGTGAAACAGTAACTTTAAAAGGTATTGTAACCATGCCAACAGGTCTTAGTTATGCTGGATCAGGCATTAAATTCATTTACGAAGATGTGCATGGAGGCCCATGGAGCGCTATTTTATCTTATGACCCTGATAGTACAGCATTTCCAATCTTGTTTGAAGGTGATTTAGTTCATGCAACTGGATACATTTCCGAATATTCAACAGGTCCTGCGAATATGACAGAATTGTTCATTACAGAGCCGGTTGATTTGGTTGATTTTGAACAAGACTTACCTCTAATTGATACAGTTTTAACCGGTGATTTACGATGGCCAACAGAAGCTGAGCAATGGGGAAATGTTATGGTTAAAGTTGTAGACGGAATTGTTTCAGGAAACGAATACCAATATGAATTATTCTCTGTGAACGACGGAAGCGGAGATGTGCTTGTTGATGATGATTCAGATAGTATTGCTGTTTTCTTTGAAACGAATCCACTCCCACCTGTTGGGTCTTTTGTTCAATCTTTAAGAGGTTGGGTCTACCACCATTATGGTTCTAATGCAGATTCAAGCGCTTACAAACTAGAACCACTTTATATTGGCGATCTAGAATTTGGAGCAGGACCTCCAGCTATTAATGAACCCACACGCGAACCATGTGCTCCAACATCTAGCGACGAAAGCGTTACTGTTGTATGTGAGATTGAAGATAATTCAACAGTAGCTTCTGCAGAAATTATGTACAGTATTAATGGTGGTGCTTATCAAAGTGCTGTCATGGCACCTGGAGGTGGATTTGAGTGGTCTGGAAATATTCCTATTTCTGATGGTGATGATGTGAATTACTATATTGTTGCAACAGATGATGGAGCTGACCAAGCAGAGTCAAAAACAAGCACATTCCCCTATGATATAGACAATGGTCAATTGGGATTTGTTGTTAAAGATAATCTTGAAATTCATGATGTGCAATTCACATCTTGGCCATCAGGTGTCTCTCGTTATCATAATTGCGAATTAACCTTAAATGGAATTGTAACTGGTGATACAGCTCAATATAATAGCAGTTATGGCTCGTATGTATTTCAAGATGGTAGTGGGGTATGGAATGGAGTTGTATTTGATGGAGATGCCATTGATGCCTTGTCTCTTGGTGACGAAGTTCAAGTATCAGGTTTTGTCACAGATTTTGACCCTGAATGGCATTTCAAATTCGATGGGAACACTCGTATAATTAATTCATCCGTAGAAGTTCTTTCTACAGGAAATACTGGACCAGCACCTGCATTAGTTAGCTGTGAAGAATTATCTCAAACAGGCGAAGAAGTAGAATCATATGAAGGGACATTAGTTCAATTGAATAATGTAACGGTTTCTTCTGTGAATTCGTTTGACTGGTCTATCGCAGATGATTCAGGATTTGAATGTTTAATAGATGAAGATATGGCTTCAATAGGTGCTGCAAATTTTATGAGCACCTTGACTGAAGGACAAGTGCTTGAATCCATTAGTGGCATTTTCAATTTCAGTTTTGGAACGTATAAAGTACAAGTAAGGAATATGGCTGATTTAGGTCAATCCGCTGGAATTAATGATGATGTAAATCTTAATCCATATTCTTACGCTTTGTATGAGAATTTTCCAAATCCATTCAACCCAGAAACACAAATACGATTTGAGTTAGCTGCAACTCAAGATGTGAAATTAGCTATTTATGATATATTGGGGAGACGCGTTCGCTTCTTAACCAATCAATCATTTGGCCCAGGGTTTCATGTTGTAAATTGGGATGGTATGAATGACATGGGTGAGCGCGTTGCTTCTGGTGTCTATGTTTACCGCATTAAAGCAGGTAATTTCATTTCACACCGTAAAATGTTAATGGTACAATAAATCAATAGGTAAGCGGGGAATTAATTTCCTCGCTTACACTTTTTTTATGAAACGATTAATTATTCTTGTTATAGGGTTATTTGCCCTCTTTTCGTGCCAATTATGGGAGTACGATGATTTATCTAATCCTGTGGATAATGCTATCCCAGAAACATATTTATCCCTTATTGCCACTGACACTATTTATGCAAATACCGATTCGCTTGGTCAATTAACTTATGTAATTGGAGAAGAACCTGATTCTGGATTTGTTTGGGATACGTTAGCTCAAGCTTTTACTACTATTACAACCAGCAAACAAGAGCTCCATTGGTGGGGTGAAGATTCAGATGGCACTATTTCTGGCTATTATTATAAATGGAATACAGATTCATCATGGACCTATACTAATTTGGAGAGCGGTTTATTTTATGTCCCTATTCGGACAAACCTAGATGTATTTAGTTTTGAAGTGAAGGCAATAGATGAAGATGGAAATTTAGATGAATCGCCCGCTCGCCTTACACTTCCTATTCAAAACTCATCTCCAGAAGTAAATTTTAGATATTTATCAAATCCATTAATTGCCAACATTCATGGAGATACGAGCTATACATTTGGAACTCGAACATTTATCTGGGATGTTTATGACCAAGATGGAAATGAAACCATTACAGATATATATTATTCCATTGATGATACATGTGAAACATGTTGGAGTCGTATTGATGGTTCTGAATCTGGAATTACATTAACAAATGTTGAGCCAGGGCAACATACGTTTTATGTAAAGATTAAAGATATTGCTGGAGCTGAAAGCGACATTGTTCAATTCCCAGATTCAATCAATATTAGTGAAGCCCAAGTATGGACTGTTCTTCCTGTTGAAGGTGACATTTTACTTGTTGACGATTTTCCGCAAGATGGAAATAACACATCACAAATCTGGTATAAATCTATTTTAGATTCACTTGTTGGCAGTGGCGGTTACTCCGTATGGGAAATTGGAGAAGAATTGCCCTACTCGTCTACGGATGTAAATGCTACTTTAAGTGCATTTGATAATGTTGTTTGGTTTGGATCTTATACGGGGAATGAAACATACCCTAATGCAGATGCAAGCCTTCAGTCTTTTGTTTGGAATGGTGGAAATTTATTTATGAATGTTCCTCAATTCTGGAGGAGAGATTCATCCTTCACTTGGTTCCCGATAGATAGTGTAGAAAATATTAATCCAAATGGTCGGTTATACCCCGATAGAGATGTAACATCTCTTGTGGATTCAACTTTAGATTTAAAAACCAGTTATACCATTGCCAACCGCGTGAAAGGATTATATCCAAATCTAAGAGAAGAAGGAGAATTGAAAGGTGAAGCATTTGATCAAATAACTCATTTATATCAAATGGCAGATCCCGGAAATGGCGATTATTGGGAAGGGAATCCCATTGTATGCAGTATGGGACAATTTGAAGTATCACCAGTAGAATTATCAGGAAAAGTTGTTATGATGACTTTACCATTCCATAATGGGAGTCGAGCTGTGATGGAAGGAAATGGATCTGCGAGTAAATTAATTCAATATCTTTTAGAAGTTGAGTTTATCGAATGACAAAAATAATCTTTTTATTATTTCCCTTCATACTTTTTTCTCAAGATGTAGGCGCAATTTCAGGGAAAGTTATAGATAAAGCAACAGGTGAAGGCCTTCCCGGTGTTAATGTTATGGTTAAGGGGACCTATTATGGCACCGCAACCAATATGGAAGGTTCCTATTTTATATCGGGTGTAAAGTCAGGGGAATATGATATTGAAGCATCTATTATTGGATATAAAATAATTCTTAAGACTGGAAATGCAATCCATGCCGGCAAAACAACAATATTTGATTTCCAAATGGAGGAAACAGTTCTAAGCTTTGGTGAAGATGTAGTCGTAATGGGAAAGAAACCGCTCTTTGATGTGGATGAAACATCGTCTATGGCGAGAATTCGATCAGATGAAATTGAAAATAAAGTTGTTTCAAGTGTTGAAGATATTCTATCTGAACAAATTGGTGTTACAACTCAAGATAATGAAATTCATATTCGAGGTGGAAGGATTGATGAAAGCTTATTTGTAGTTGATGGTTTTTCAGTTAAAGATCCGCTCTCAGGATATTCTGGAAATTTATTTGTAAATGCAGATGCTATTGCCGAATTAGAAATTGTAACAGGTGGATATAATGCTGAATATGGGCAAGCCATGTCTGGTGTTGTAAATATTAAATTGAAAGAAGGTCGAGAGAATTACGAAGGTGCCATTAAATATTCTAGTGATAGAGTTTTACCCGAAGGGCAGCATAATAATTCTGATCGAATTGAATTCAATTTAGGAGGGCCATCTTTATTATTAGAAAAGCTCCCAAAGCTTTTATCAAAAGATCTTCCAGGTCAATTTTCATTTTTTATTAATGGATATGGAAAAATGTATGATGGTAATTTGCCAATAGCATCGAAAATTTATCCGCATAGCTACTGGAGTCTCGCCGGGACAGATGATAATTTTTCAAATAATATCATGGAAAAATTGACCCCGAGAGAAAACAATGATTGGCATTTCATGTATAAACTTACTTGGGGATGGACCGCCAAAAAGAAACTTAGCGTATCTTATGATATTTCAATGAATGTGAATCAAGGATTCTTTATGCCTAGGGCATTTTCATCTACTTATTTCCCCTATAGGTATATGCATATTTTAGATGAATATAATACAGTTACTCGTGATACGCGACTATTAAGCATGAATTGGACTCATACATTATCAACCAAATCATTCTATGAAGTAAATTTTGGTCATTTTCTTACAATGGAACATAGCGCTGTACAAGATTTGCATTGGGGAGAGTATGAAGAGCGGCTTGATTTAGAACCGATCAACTATAATTTGGATAATACAAATCATGATGGGAATATACAAATTACCTATGGAGATGAATTTTATGATACGGGATTTGCTCCGGAGTGGTATGATTTATTTAGT
>Ga0066608_1000785_pt1 | contig 18147 bp, 11 predicted proteins | sample SaaInlV_DNA_135m_FD_60377 | JGI IMG/M metagenome (GOLD analysis project Ga0066608, IMG submission 60377) | Marine microbial communities from expanding oxygen minimum zones in the Saanich Inlet - SI075_LV_DNA_135m | ecosystem: Environmental > Aquatic > Marine > Unclassified | place: British... | reverse complement strand
AACTACCTGAGTAAAGTCAATATAGACTCTTTACTATTCATTTACTAATATATAATAACTTTTTGTTTTTATATACTTTTTGTAAAAAATGTTGCATTTTAAAGTTCCGAAGGTGTAAATATCCAATAATGACAACTATCTGTTTTTATTAGATATGATTTTGTACAATTTGGATTAATATGTTTTTCAGGATCTAATGTATTCGTGGGATTAAATCCGTCTGACACATTCATCCGGTCGACTAACATAATTTTATAATCATTTTTAACTATAATATCGATCAATGTCGGATAAGTTACAAGAGAGGTTATCATTTTAAACGATGATAACATACTTGTTATGTTATTGGTAACATAGAAACTATATTTGTATCCATTTTCTACGGCTTTGTCAATATTTAATTTTGTATCATCAAAAAATAGTATATTGTCTTTTGATGATTTAGGATTTTTAGATAATATATCGTTCAAAAATAAAACTTTTTTATTTGCCCAATATAATTTTATTGATTCTCCGTTTTTATCATCACCCATTTCTTCTATAGATGATGCTCCATACACTTCATCAATGATTTCATATTTACCAACTTTTATACCTATTTCATCTAATTTATTAATTATAGATAATCTTCTTGCTCTGGTATTTATATAGCATTTAATTCCTAAACCATGTAAACGTTTTAATGCATCGCTTAATTTTTTTTGTTTGTCGTCGAATAATATTGAAGCCGGAAATCTTTCCGGATATCCACCAGTGTGTTTTGCTGATATTGTTAAATCGAAGTCCAATACAACAATTTTGTTATTATCCATTTTATTCAAAATAACAAACTAAAAGTTGATTATTTATGCATATATATATATTCAATTTTTAGTTTATTATATAAACTAAAATGAATATATCGACCAAATCGTACAAATATCAAATATGGAATGAAAAATTTCCAAAATTAAAAGTTAATCTAAAAAAGCTTCCATATCATAGATCATGGGATTCTTTTTTTAAGAAGGAATTTGATAAGCCATATTTTGGTGATATCGAGGAAAATTTAACATATTGTTTAGAAAAAACTAAAGGTAATATAAATATATATCCTTATCCTGATTTAGTTTTTGAATCATTTACTCTTACGCCATATGATAAAATTAAAGTCGTTATTTTAGGTCAAGATCCTTATCATGGTAGTATGCATTTTGGTGGCAAAAGAATTCCTCAAGCAATGGGTTTATCTTTTTCTGTGCCAAATGGACATAAAGTACCCTCGTCTTTACAAAATATTTTCAAGAATCTCATTAAATATGGTCATATGAATTTTTTACCACAAAATGGAAATTTAAGCTTTTGGGCATTACAGGGTTGTTTGATGATAAATACAGCATTGACTGTTCAAGATGGTCATGCAAACAGTCATAAAGATTATTGGACAACGTTTTCAGATGGATTGATTAAATATTTATCTGAAGAAAAAGATGGTTTGGTTTTTATGTTATGGGGTGGAAATTCATTAAAAAAACTCCCATTAATTGATCAAAAGAAACACAAAGTATTAATATCTTCTCACCCATCAGGACTATCGGTCAATAATTATTTGGGTAAACATAAACCATTTAGTGTATCTGATCATTTCGGTCAAGCAAATGAATATCTTAGATTAAAAGATCGAATGCCGATTATTTGGCAACTAGGATTTACAACACCAACATGAAAAAAATATTTTTTTGGCATAAAGGAACACATCCTTTTTTTATTAAATGTTAACAGATTATGAAAATATTTTGACTTTGATATATTTAACTGTATTATTCACATGTAATGTAAATTTGGCATTTAGTATGATGGCAATTTATCTTATGTATAAATACAGAACATATTTTTTCTATGGAATTGCTTTTGGATGGTTTATTTATCTATTTTTCGGAATAATAACTTTATTTGTCAGTTTAATAACAGTAGTCATATGGGATTTGGTAGTATGTAGGGGAATCATACACGGTATATATAATAGTGTAATAATGTTTGCCAATATGGGCGGTATACAAGTTAATTTAATTATTGATTACTTTAAAAATACAATTAAAAATATATATGTAAACAAAAAAAAATATATTCAAGAAAAATATATATCAAAATTATCTGTATTTAGCCGACTAATATATTCATCTCAAATTTTGAATGTTTTAAAAATATTTGATTATTTGTTAAGTATTGTCTTTGGAAATATTAAAGTTTTTGTTGAAAAAATAGTAATAAAAAAGATATTTTTTTTTACGAATAAAAAATTAAATAATAACAAAAAAAAGACTTATAATACTTCCAATGATCACAAAAAAGCTTTGGCAGATCTAATAAAAAATAATAAAAATCTTCCTTGTGATATTACAAAATTAGTTAATTCAGTTAGTGATATTGATAATATTCAATTACCATCTAATAGCGTTGAGGCAACGGCTCAGATTGGTGATCTAATGGATATGTTGGGACGAACTCAAAATTTACTTGATGAAATGGATAATTCAAAAAATAAAAATAAAAAATGTAAAAAGAAAAGAAAACGAACAAGAAAAACCGATAAATAAAAATTTAATTTGATTTTATGGTGTGTTTGAAATTTTTATTATAATATAAAAATTTCAAAACAAATGTACAATGGTATCTTTTTATATAAAAAGATCTAAAGATATACCACTATTATTCGATTAAAAATTGATTTTTTTAGTCTATTTTATTTATAAGAAGGTATATTAGTAGCAAAATGCCAAGAAAGAAGAATATAAAAAATAGTAAGCCTAAAAAGGGCGTGCAGACAGAAATACAAACAAAAATTTCGAACACCTTAACAAATGACCTTGATATTGACGATGCTTTCAAGTTAGCTGATCTATACTTCAAACAACCAAATGTTATGTACCGTCATTTGTATAATTCTTTTGACAAATTCTTGGACGAAACTGTTCATACAATTTTAGAAAAGGAAGAAAATGTATTTTTTGAAAAAATAGACAAAAACAAAATATATAGATACAAATTCGTTTTTTCGGATGTTTCGTTTAAACCTCCTTTGTTAGACGGCGAAGATGAATATCTATTTCCGTCTGTTGCAAGATTAAGAAATCTCACATACGGTGTAAAATTATTATCAACAGTTACACAAGTTCAAGAAGTTATAGATATTGTCACAGACGAAAAAGTTACAAATGTTATAGGATATCCAGAATACGAAGTTCCTATTGCTACAATACCAATTATGGTTAGATCAAAGTACTGTAATATGAGTCTTAAACCAGGTGAAGACAGAGAAGAATGTTCTTATGACCCTGGTGGCTATTTTATTGTTAATGGATCTGAAAAAGTTGTCATTTCTTTGGAAAGAATGTGTGAGAATAAACCATTGGTGTTTATTAAAAAAGATTCTAATGCATTAATTCATATTGTTCAAGTTAATTCCAAAGCCAATTCTTCAAATAGTCCGATTCAAATTCTTGCTGTTCGAATGAAAAAAGATAAATCTATGACATTAAAAGTTCCATTATTTAATGATGTTCCTGTTTTGATTTTATTCAGAGCATTGGGTATGGAAACGGATAAAAATATCATTGATTATATTGTTCATAATAACGACGATCATCAAATGATTAATCTTGTTAGAGTTGCATTGGACGCATCGCATCCTGGTGGCGAAGAAGGATTCATTTTTACACAATTAGAAGCAGAAGATCATTTAATGTCAAAAATGCGAGTCACTAAAAGATACACTGAAACAGATCAAGACTTAAAAATGGCTCAAAAACGTGCTCATTTGAGAAGTGTACTAGAAAATAATTTGTTACCACATGTTGAAGGTGGAAAAGAGGAAAAAGCTATATATTTAGGTTACATGATGAATAAATTATTGAATTGTTATTTGGGTCGAAACAAACCAGATGACAGAGATAGTTATGTTAACAAACGTGTTGATCTACCAGGAACTATTATTGAAGAATTGTTCAGGCAATATTATAAGAAAATGATTAATGAATGTAGTAAGTTTTTCAAAAAAAGAAATAGTGATGACGAAAAACCATTACCGATTATTAATCAAATTAAGCCAAATATTATTGAACAAGGATTGAAAGCAACACTTTTGACAGGCACATGGGGTAAAAAACACGGTGTTGCCCAAATGTTACAGAGAATCACTTATTTGAAAATGCTTTCAACTTTGAGGAGGGTAAATTCTCCAACAATAGATGTATCGACTAATAAGTTAACAAGCCCTCGTCATCTACATCCTACACAAATCGGATTTATCTGTTTTATTGAAACACCTGAAGGACAAAAAGTTGGTTTAGTTAAAAATTTATCATTGATTGGAGATATTACTATTGCTATTCCGTCACAAATACATTTGATTAAAGGAATTTTATCCGATAAGTTATTTAATTTGAGAGATTTACATCCGTATAAATTTAAACGGTTAACTAAAGTATTTTTAAATGGCGAATGGTTAGGAATGAGTGACCAATCGTTTAGATTATACAAAATGCTCAAAAATAAAAAACGTTTTGGCGATCTTGAGAAAACGGTGTCAGTTGTATATGACCCAGAAGTTAAAGAATTAAGAATATATTGTGATGGTGGTAGACCATATAGACCAATGCTTGTTGTTGAAGATAATAAAATAAATTTAACAAAAGAGCATTTAGATTTGATATCTGTTGATGGTACCCCACTTCCTACTAAAATATTACATTGGAATGATTTAATGACAAAATATCCAGAAGTTATTGAATATGTTGATATTGAAGAGTCTATATTTTCTATGTTTGCTATGTATCCTAAAAATGTAGAAGAGATGAGATTAAGAGAAAATAAAACCGATGGTTATGCTGATAATCAAATAGATTTATCAAGACTTAATAGATACGACGAGAGTGTGTATGTCAAATATACACATTGCGAAATTCATCCATCTTTATTGATTGGTATTGTATCGTCGAACATTCCGTTTTGTAATCACAATCAAGGACCAAGAAATGTTTTCCAGTATTCACAGGCTACTCAAGCCATGAGTATATATGCAACGAATTATAGGCATAGATTGGATATCAGTTATGTATTATATCATCCACATAGACCATTAGTAGATACACGGGCTATGAAATATATTCATACTGATAAAATGCCATTTGGAGAGAACATTATAGTAGCAATTGCATGTTACACAGGATATAATCAAGAAGATTCCGTTATTATGAATCAATCTGCTGTCGATAGAGGATTGTTTAGATCAACATCAATGAAAAAATACACTTCAAAAATACAGAAAAACCAAGCAACCTCTCAGGACGATGTTTTCACAAAACCAGATGCATCTAAGGTAACTGGTATGCGACAGGGATCATATGATAAATTGAATGAAAAAGGTTATGTTTCTGAAGAAACAGTTGTAAATAATGGAGAAATTATTTTGGCTAAGGTTTCGCCGATTCAACCACATGGTCAATCCGGAAAATCTTTAAAAGACAACAGTGAACCATATAAATCAAATGTACCTGGAACTGTTGATAAAGTGTATACCGGTCTTTTTGATCACGAAGGATATGAAATGAGAAAACTTAGAATGAGATCCGAGAGAACACCTGTAATTGGAGATAAGTTTTGCTGTTTTGATCCGTCACATGATATTTTGACATATGGAGGCTGGAAAGCGATAAACGAAATTACAATGGACGACAAAATTGCTTGTTTAATAGGAGAAACATTGGAATATTATAAACCATTGGCATTACAAGAATACGATTACGATGGTCCTATGTATAATGTAGATAGTAATCAAATTAAATTGTCAGTTACTCCAAATCATAGAATGTATGTCAGACCAATAACAGGTAAATCATATAGAATGGAACAAGCCGATCAAATATATGGAAAAAGAAGAGTTTATAAAAAAAATTCCAATTATTTCTTACCTAATCTAAAAAATGTACCAGATGAATTATGTGTAAAAAATTTCACAATTACACATTTCAAAATAGATAAATTGAAAAACGAACATCCTTTGAAATTAGAAATAAAGCCTTGGTTAATATTTTTCGGAATATGGATGGCTGAAGGATGTACATTAAGATCTTGGGGTGTCAGCATTGCAACACACAAACAGAGAGTTAAAGATGCTTTAGAAAAAGCATGTGAACAGTTGGGATTCGAAATACGTAAGCATAAGGATAAAAAAGGAGATGAGCAAAGAAACGCTTGGTGTATTAATTCTAAACAATTGGTTAATTATATTAAACCATTAAGTGTCGGATCAGTCAATAAATTTTTACCAACATGGGTTTGGAATTTATCTCGTCTTCAATGTCAAACTTTGATACATGGTATGATGTTAGGAGACGGACATACAATGAAAAATGGGACAAGAAGATATGATACATCGTCGAAACAGTTGGCAAATGATTTCCAAAGATTATGTTTACATGCTGGTTGGTCTGCGAATATGATAATTAGATACAAGGCAGGACACGAGTCTTATTGTAAACCACGAAATGAAATATTTAAATCTACACATGATGCATATAGATTAACAATAATAACAAAACAAAATGAACCATTAGTAAATAAAAATATAACAGTTGTTGATGGTGATAATAAAAGAAATAATCAATTGGATTGTTGGAACAATTACAAAGGAAAAGTATATTGTTGTTCTGTTATGGGAGAAGGAGTTATATATGTTAGAAAAGACGGATATCCTGTGTGGTGTGGAAACAGTAGGCACGGGCAAAAAGGAACAATAGGTATTGTTTTGCCACAAAAGGATATGCCTTTTACTGCCAAAGGAATAACACCTGATTTAATTGTAAATCCAAATGCTTTCCCGTCTCGTATGACAGTGGGACAGTTGATAGAAATGCTTTGTGGTAAAGTTGCGGCGATACATGGTAAAACTGTAGATGGAACACCATTCCATAAACGTGATTTCGGTTCAGTTGAAAAGGAATTAAAGAAACTCGGTTATCATGCAAAGGGATACGAATATATGTATAATGGTATGACTGGCAAACGTATGAAAACCATGATATTTATTGGACCATGTTATTACCAACGTTTGAAACATATGGTTTTGGATAAAATACATTGCTTATCAACAGATCACGAAGTATTAACAGAAAACGGTTGGCTGACTCATGATAAAATAACAAAGAAAACTAAAGTTGCCACATTGAAAGATGGTAAACTAAAATACGAATTACCAACAAAAATAATGCATTACCCAGATTATGAAGGTACGATGTACGAAATCAAAAATCAAGGATTGGATTTGTATGTTACAGGTAATCACAGAATGTGGGTTTCAAAGAAATTTGGACGTGCTCAAATATGGAAAGAATATGATTTTGAAAGAGCAGATGAAATTGTTGGAAAATTCAGAAAATACAAAAAGGATGCTAACAATGACCAAAAAGATTATCAATTTGTCTTACAGGAATATACTGATAGAAACGGAATTTTGAGACAAAAGAAATCATTTGATATGAAACATTGGTTGAAATTTTTCGGAATATGGATTGCAGAAGGTTTTACTACATTTTGCAAAGATAAGAGAACAAAAAATTCTGGAGGATATAGAGTATCAATAACTCAAAAGAAAGAACATAATTTCAAAGAAATAATAGATTGCATTGAGGGAATGGGATATCCATGCAAACATTATAATGATGATAAATTTACAATACAAGATATTCAATTGTACAAATATATGGAACAGTTTAGTGTGGGAGCACCAAATAAATATTTACCAGATTGGACATGGAAATTAAGTATGAAACAATGCAGAATATTAATTGACGGTTTAATATTGGGAGATGGAACAGTTGCTAAAAACGGATGTAGATTCTATTATACATCATCTATAAAACTCAGAGATGATTTTCAACGGTTGTGTTTGCATGCAGGATATACAGGCATGTATTCCAAACATTTCAGTAAGGGACAATTGGGAGGAAAAATTGATGGACGACAATTAAAATATAATTATGATTTGTGGAGAATTAGTGTTATTGATAAAAGAGTAAATCCAAGTGTTAATCATGGACATATTAAAGAACAAAATGTACAAGTCGAAAAATTAACAGAAAATGTGAAACAACCAGTTTTCTGTTTGCAAGTTCCATCAGAAGTATTTTATGTTAGAAGGAATGGCAAATGTGTGTGGACTGGTAATTCGAGAGCTCGTGGACCAAAAACACAATTAACACATCAACCGTTGGAAGGCAGAGCGAGAGATGGTGGTTTGAGATTTGGTGAAATGGAACGTGATTGTGTCATTGCTCACGGTATGTCTCTATTTTTGAAAGAACGTATGTTAGAAACATCAGATATTTATGGTACTTATGTATGTGACATATGTGGATTGTTTGCAACTAGAATGCCCAGAAAAGATAGAGGACGATACCATAGTAAGCGCGATTTATACTATTGTCCTTCATGTAAGAATACATCTAAAATATCTAAGGTAATTATTCCTTATGCATTCAAATTATTGATACAAGAACTAATGTCAATGAATATTGCACCAAGAATAAGAACAAAGAAAGATAGATATGATGATTAAATAGTTAATTTTAATTTATTAAAATCAAAATAATATAACAATATAATTTTGATTTAGCTTTTTTTATACCAATGGGAACTACTTCCACTTTCGGCCCCAAGGATTATTTTGTGTCTTCCGTCCACAGTAAATGTTTCATCGTTTTTATCGGAAATTATTACACCATATTTACCTCCGATTTTTAATCCACTGTAACTAGCAGAAGATAGTCCAGCACCCCAAAGTTCCACTAATTCAGAATTTCCTTCAACTATTAAATTTCCATGAATTAGAAATTCCGATTTGTCTGTTACATTAAATGTTCCTCCTTTCATCGATGCTCCTTTGTTTACACCCTTGAAGATTTAAAACCGCACCTTTCGGAGCAATAAAAAATCCATTTTATAATATCGACAGAAAATAATGCGTTATGAAAAAATAAATGTGGTTAAAAAAGAAAGTATAAAATCAAAGTATAATAGTAATTAGGCATTTTTTGATGGTAAGAGTAATTAGAAAAAAAATCATCAAACCATTGTTATATACTACATATTTTTCATGTAAATCAGTAGATATAAAAGAAATTTTAAAAAACGATGATGTTGATAAATCAAAAAAATATTTTGATAAAAAGATTGATGGAACTAAATTAAAAGAAATATTTCGTTGGTATTCTGGGAGAAGATGTCATAAAGTGAAAAGCATTATACCTATAATTTTATTTTTTGGGAGCTACAATATAGCTAAATATTTGGTCAAAAATGGAGCATTGGTTGACTATAGTTGTTTTATGATGTTATTGCTCAAATATAAGAAAAAAATAAGTAGTGAAGTCCAAGATATGTTTATATTTTTATCTGGATTTTATAAGTTTGAAGAAGATGATTTAAAAAAAATATTTACAAGTTTAATTAAAAAACAATATTGGGCATCAGTTGATTATTTAATATTAAATAATTATAATCCACCGTCATTGTCTATATTTTATAAAAATATATGCGTTGCTGACAGAACAATGGTAAAATATTATAACAAAAAATACCCATTAAGTGAAAATATAATCAAAACGTTAACTCAATATGTTCCGTATCCTAGTATTGTTAAATATGTAAATGGTTATAATATAAAAAATATATCTAAAAATAAAACATCAATAATATCAAATCAAGACACAAATACTATTAAATATTTACTTTCAAAAGGGTTGGAGTTTACATCTTCCAACTTGAAGACCTCTTTAATAAAAAATAAATATGAGACAACTTTATTGTTAATAGAACACGGTGTTGAAATATACGATACTTTTGTAAGTGATTTGATCAAATACAAAAAAGAATTAACCACAAATAAATCTTATTATGGATACAGACGAGTAAATATTCTAAAATATCTTGATATTGATAATATTACAAAAATATTAGAATTATTAGACAAAAAAAACCATGATATTATTGTTAAACAAGTGAAAAATATAACATTGGAATTGAAACATATTTGTAATATTCTTGTGCAACCAGAAGGTATTGTATTATTTAAAAAATTAAGAGAATTTGGAATCAAATTTGATGTCAAAGGAAAATCATGGCGTCAAACATATATTATGAGATCATTTTTGAAACATATATATACAAACAACGAATGTGAATTATTGAAATATATTATTGACGAAGATATACTTGAACTGTGTAATATATCATCTGTTATCAGTTTCGCTATATTCAGTTATTACAATGAAACCGTAAATCTCATATTTAATAAATACAAAATACCTATTGGTCAAGGATGTTTACCATTATTTAGATATATTAATGATCAAGTTGCTCTGTTGAATAGTTTAAAAAATTTGGTCAGATTTGAATATCCAATATCTCAAACAATGTTAGAGGATATATGTGGGTTAAAATGCAGTACAATAGATACAATAGATTTTATTTGTAAATATAGTAATTGCATCCCGACAGAAAAAACTTTGATGGTATGTATATTAAATAATAGGTTTGATTTGGTTAAATATTTAGTTGATATCAAAAAAGTTAAATATAGAAAAAGATTATTAGACAATATATTAAAAAAAATTTTAGAAACAAGACAACCTTATTATTACAGAAGATTATATACAATATCAAAATATTCGGCTTTAATAAAAAAAACACATAGATTGTTAAAATGTTCAGTATCCAAAATCGGTCTGTTGTTGGTTATAAAAGATCAAAACACAAACCTTGCAAAATATATTTTAGATAATTTTGATATTAAAATAGAAGAAAAAGAGTATTACAAAAATTTTAGTTTATCATCTAATTATTCATATTGCGGTTATCGCAAAAATAAAAAAAAGAGGTTAACTGAATTAGATGAGTATATACAATTTATGAATTCTAAAATGCCAAATATTTCAGTTAATGATATAATATCAAAAATGACATGTTACGACAACGATAGGTATTATTATAAAAACATATTTCGTTCAAGGGGTATAAGATTATGTATTCGTCATATGTTAAAAAATGATAAAAAAAATATTCAGTTATTGCTTAATAAATCATTAGACAAATTAATGTCAGATTGTATCGGTTGTATAGTAGGATCTTACTCGAATAAATTGGATAGTTGTGATATGGTAAATATACTCAATTATTACATAAATAACGAAATCAATAGTAATTACTATTATTACGAAACAATATCTATAATGAAAATAATTAAACATAAAACATTTAATATTTCATTTGATGAATTCAAAAAAATTTTTAATGATTATGGTATTAGACAAAATGGAGTAACTTATCAGTCTACAAATGTTATATTAGTAAAAGTTATTTCTTCGTTATTTAATTCTGATAAACTTAGTGTAAACAACGAAACATTACAAATTTACATATATTGTTGCCAACTTTTTCACTATAACAAAGGACTGTGTTTTAGAAAAATCAAAAACTATATTAATGGTATAATGAGCGGTTTATCTGTTACAAAAGAAATTTATGATTCAATAAAGGATAATTTATTGTTTAAAGATGTTATCGAAACAATTAAAATCGTCTGATTCGTTTAAATAAAAATATAAAAATATTCAATTATAACATGTCTAAACCATTTAATAAATTAAGTGTTAATGAATTACAAAGAGAATTGTCAAATTGCGATAATCATGTCATAAATCATATAATAAAAAAAAGAATAACTGATCTATTAAATAAAAAATCAATAAAATCGAAAAACAATTTTAATATGGGATCATTATTTGATGATATTTTGAATAAACAGAATGAACCAAAAAAACTATCAGAGGGCGACATACGAAAAATGCAACAAATCAAAAGAATAAACGAAGTCCGAGATTCATCAGTTATGTCAAGAGATAAACTAAATAATAATTTAATGTCTAGACTATCGAGTGAGATGGATATATGTCGTGGCATTGGAAAACAAACATCGTTTGAGCCACCATTTGAACAAAATATGTAATATTTATTTAATAATATTTTATTAAATCAATAACGAATTATTTCAATTCACCATAAACAATGTATTTGTATGTAATAAATAAATAATTATTTCAATTCACCCGGAACAACATATCTGTATGTAATTACTTCTCCGGATAATTCACTTGCTCGAGTTATTTTACAAATATCCCCCACTTTCGCATTATAATATCTTGCAACCGGATCATTAAACAACATTCTTGGAATTTTTTTGACTTTGTATCTTTGTTTAAATTCTTCTTTTTCTTCGTCATTTAGTATTCTATGTAATGGAACCATTTCGTGATCAACAATATTTATCATTAATTCATCTTGTAAAAATATTTCAGCGTTTTTGAACATTTGTATATCTTTTTGTACTCTTTTTGTGCTATATTCAGATACTACAACTATTACTTGGAACGCTTCATTTTTTTTCATAAAAGTATATACATCTGTGTTTTTACTAATAGTAGTTATTTTGTGTGGAAATAATTTAACTTTTACTATGCCTGTATTTGTAGGAATATCATATTCGTCTAAATACGATAATGGTGGTATAATTTTATCAATTGATGTTTCTACTTTTAGCCTATCTATCTTATCTCGATTCATTAACATTTTGATGATATTTGTTAACAGCGTTTTTCTCTTTTTTTCTGTTGACATTTCGATCGGAAACAATTTTGGAACTGACATTTTGATACTATTATTTAGTTATATATTATAATATTTTTTTTATATCAATTTTTTAATGTTTGTTACATTAAAAAGTTGGAAGCATATTTATTTATATTTATTCGTCATCAGAACAAGATTCTAATTCTAATTCATTTTGAAGTTTTTTGATATTCTCTTCATCTACATCAGAATCATCTGAACTAGTTTCGGAATCATCTGGTGGCAAACTGTGTTCATTTATATTGTTATTCTGGTTACTCTGATATTCTCCTCTCCCTTCATCTTCCATATCAAACATTTTTGGGTTAATCGATCTCATTCTTTCAATTTCTTGCATTAATTTCATTACTTGATCATTTGCATCGTTTATGTCATCATTGTCATCATTGTCATCATTGTCATCATCACCTAAAATTAATTTTTCTGTTTCTTTGTTAGAAAACAATGATATAGTTTTCCCGTCTATTTTTGCCGAATTCAATATTGAATTTATCATACCAGGTAACATATCATTCAAAGACATAACATTATCATTATCATCCTCTTCCTCTTCCTCTTCCTCACTATAACTATCTTCGCCAATATCATTTTCTAGCGGTGGCATCGAATCATCATCTTCATCTTCAGATGAGACGAAATGCTTTTCTGATTCGCAAAATTGTTCATTTACTTTATTCATACATCTACTTAGTATCTTTGTTAGCATTTTTATAAATGGTGATTTTATAAAAGGTATTTCGTCATTTATTTCTCTTAACACTTCATCTATTTCCCCAATATTTTCTCTCATGATTTGTTCAATCACTTTTTGTGCATCGTCTAACATGTTTACTGAAACAAATTCTCCAGTAAATTTTGATATTATCGGCATAACTTGTTTTAACATAGGCATTAATAAATGTAAATACATATGCAATGTTTCTTTTGACGTTGGCTCACTAATAAAAATTGTTTTTTCCAAATCCACATATCCCAATTCCGATAGATGTGTTTTTAGAGATCTCAATATTTTTGGTTTTATTCCTTTGAAATCATTAGGATATCCGCGCATATAATTAACAATCACTTCAACAACAAATGGGTGTAAATCAATATATATTGACCTACCAAATACTTCAAATAAGTTGTGATCTTTTTTCTCTATAAATACTTTGTATAATTCCGTGTCTGGAAATCTCTTCAATGTTAATTCTGAAATCACATAAGTTTTTTCATCAACAATAAGTTTAATAAATTTGGTCATCTGGATGCTAATATTATAATTTCTTCCTTTATATGCTTAATAAAGTTGAAAAGTATTCGGCTTATAGTTCATTTTTAATAATTAATTTGATTTATATTATCTTATTATTAGATCAAAATGTTGCATATTTGCGACTTTCTCAAGAACCCCATTCACTCGAAACAACAAGTGATCAGTTATATTGCTATAGGATGTGCCGCACATTTAGAAAAAAAGAATATTGCTCAGTTAGAGAATAAACACAATCAAGAATTTCCTCCATTCCTTCAAGATATAAATAGAAAATTTCCAGATGTACATATCAGATTAATTCTTATAGATCCAGGTATGGAATTTCCACCATATTGTATTCAAAAACAACGAAAGGTTGGTAATAATATGGTTTTAGATCCAGAAGTTGAATTGAAAAATCAAGATGATATGTATATTGATGGTGAAAATATGGATAAGTGGATCGGAGATGATACATTTTACAATATTTTTTACAATTTTGAACGAAATATTTCCGTCTATTCGTTTAAGGAAAAAGCAACTTATTTCCCTTATGCTTGTGGTGGAGATGACATTGATTTAACAAAACTTTTAGAAATTTATCATATGGATTCAATAAATAAAAATCATCTTGTTTTCGTACATGATTTTTCTGGAAGATCAATAACTCCATTGTCCCTATATTTCGACAAAAAAATACATGGAAATACAAATCAAGTAATGTACGATATTTGTTATCGTTTTGATGTTGGATGCTACCCGGATTTGGAATTAATAAAACCTCAGGTTATTCAAAATGACGACAATATGTTGACAATATTTAACCCATATTTTATATCTCCAAGTAGTTATTTTAACATATATGGTCGTGTAAATGAATCATCAAAAGAGATTTTGATACTTACAATAAAATCAAAAATAATTCGTTTTAAAAATGAAGTATATGCAAATTACAGACGAATTGTTCTTCATTTCAAAGATATGGTAAAAAATAATTATCCTGTTGAAAAAATGAAAAAATTTGGAAAATCATTTTTCGTTTTTGGAAATATTGTACTAAACGAAGAATTTAGTGGAATGATTCGAAGGTATAAATCTGAACCAACAAAAGAACTGTTGTTATTTATGGTTGAGTATATAACCAAACACGTCGAAGAAAGTCTTAGAGAATTATTTTCTATTTTTCCAATAGACTCAGACGTATTCTTGAAGAAATTTTGGATTCAACGAGAAAAAGTATCAATGTATGAATTTGATAAAATCATAATAAATACATATCGTGATTCTGTAAAACAATATTATTTGATGGATTTGGACAATGTAGTTTTTGTTGAACCGTATGTATAAATTCACAAATATTATGTATAAATTTTATTTATTATTGAAAATATGGTAGTTATATAATATATTTTTTATTACGAAAAATATATTGTAATTATATAATGGCACCACCTATACTTTGGAACAAAGAAATAAATGGTATGAAAATGTCTTTTGTTCCTATGAAACACGTTGATACTGTAGCAGTAGGTATTTTCGTAAGAGTTGGTTCAAGATACGAAAATGAAAAAAATTCTGGTATATCTCATTTGATAGAACATATGATGTTTAAAGGCACTAAAGAGAAAAAAGGAGATGATATTTCGTTAATGTTGGATAAGGAGGGAGCGTCGTATAATGCAGGTACATCTAATGAATTTACATATTATTTTATTTGCGGACATAAAAAAAGTGTTTATGTATTTATCGAATTGATTTTTGATATGATTTTTAATCCTGCTTTTAGATTGAGCGATTTGAAAACTGAAAGAAATGTTGTAATAGAAGAAATAAAATTGGGTAAAGATTCTCCAAATCAAGTACTTATGAATTATATCCAAGAAAAAATGTTTGACGGATCTTCTCTAGCCAGAACTATAACTGGGCCAGCAAGTGTTGTTGGCAAAATAACACCAGAACAATTAAAACAATATACTAACGAATTTTATAATCCGAAAAGAATGGTATTTATGGCTGTAGGTAATATGAATCCAAAAAAAATATACAGATTATTGAAAAGTTATGTTCCAAAAATAATTCAAAAAAGAAATAACACAACTACTTTGTACAAAGTACCAAGTTTCAAACAACAAAAAAATCCGATGGTATATATCAAAAAAAAAGAGGATATCGGTCAAACATATATTGCTTTAATATTTCGATCATGTCATCAATTCCATAAAGATGAAGAAGTTTATGATTTAATTGGAGATGTATTATCAACAGGATCAAGTTCTAGATTATTTATGTTATTAAGAAATAAATTAGGAATTGCATATTTTGTTAATTCGTTCAATTTGGCATTTTGTGAGGAAGGTATTTTTTGTATAAATGCAGGTGTGGATAATAAAAGAGTTGGTCAGGCAATAGAAGAAATTGTGAAAACAATTGTTGATTTAAAAAATAATGGAATAACTGAAGACGAATATACTAAAATAACTAAATTACAAGTTGCATCTTTTGCGTTATCATTACAAACACCAGAAGATTATATGAAATTTTACGGTTTGAGATTATTGTTTAAGGATATTGATTATCCAAAACCAACAAAAATAGTTAAAAAGATATCTGTTGAAGATCAAATAAAAATATATGAAAATATACCACGAAAAAAAATAAATAGTACTATAAATGATCTGTTTTCAACAGATAATGTAAATCTCTTCGTCTATGGTACTTCTCCGTCAAAAAATATCGGCAAAACACTTAATTTATTGAAAAAAAAATCTAACCGTAAATAAGAAGCATTGAGACTTCATATGAAGGCTTTTGATAGTTATTATAAATTGGAGAATAAAATAGGAAGTGGTAGTTATGGTGTAGTTTATATGGCTACTCATATAACTACTGGAATTAAATATGCAGTAAAAAAATGCACATTCTATGCAAATGAAGGTATCCATCCGTTAATATACAGAGAAATATCTGTTTTGAAGAAGATGTCTCATCCAAATATTGTGACACTGTATGATGTCATTATAGATGTAAACGAATGCGATATAATTGTGTATATAGTATTGGAATTGTGTGATTGTGATTTATCCGATTATTTTCGTAAAACAAAAAATATTCCTATCGAAGACAATTTATTAAAATTTAATCAAATTGTTTTTGCAATAAAATATATGCACTCGTTGGGATATAACCATGGAGATTTAACATTAAAAAATATAATGTTAAAAGATGGTCAAATAAAGATTATAGATTTTGGGTTTTCGTTCCGAGTTAATAGAATTATGTACTATCCACCAACTGTATATGTAAGACCTATCGAATTATTAGGTAAAAAATATCATTATACACATACATCGTCGGATTCATGGGCGATAGGTTTTATTGGATATATGTTAATTAATATGGAAGGATTATTTTGGGGTAATACTGACCAAGAAACATATTCCAGCATATGTCGAAAACTATCTGTGCCTTCTTTAGATTTAATACAAAAATATGGATTGGATCATTTTAAAATTCCAAAAAATTATCCTAACGAAAATGTTAAATTGAATGAATCTATTAAAGGTTATTTGAATTACGATTATTTAAAAAGAAAAAAAGTATTTGATATTGATAAAGAAAAAATCATTCCATATTATTTTATGGTAAAAGAAAAAATGTCTCCAGTTAATTTATCAACTGAACAGCGCAGTTATATGCTTAGTATGTTGTTGCATATTTATAAATATATTAAATATCCGAAAGAAATAGTTTATTTAACATTTTTTAATTTTTATAAAATGCTTCCATCTTTAATTGGCGAATATGAATTATTTTTTCTTAGTTCTTTTTATTTATCCTATCAAATAATATCAACAAAAAGATTGGAATTTGGTAATTACGTCAAAATGATAAGTAAAGTGTTTAGATATGATGCAAAAAAATTAAGATTTATACTTTATAAAACGTGCCGTTTTTTAGAGTTTGATTTAGATGGATGGACGTGTTATTCGTATTATTATTATTTGCCTGAAAAATACCAATCGCTATTCGTATTTATAAATTTTTTATTTTTCTTTTTTGAATTACCTATTGTTAATGAAAGGGATAAATTTGTAATTATATATACAATAATTAAAATGAATTTTTTTAAAGATCAACATCATTACATTGATAATACACTTGATAAAATAATGAAAACTAACATTTTATATACA
>Ga0066608_1000768_pt1 | contig 18488 bp, 13 predicted proteins | sample SaaInlV_DNA_135m_FD_60377 | JGI IMG/M metagenome (GOLD analysis project Ga0066608, IMG submission 60377) | Marine microbial communities from expanding oxygen minimum zones in the Saanich Inlet - SI075_LV_DNA_135m | ecosystem: Environmental > Aquatic > Marine > Unclassified | place: British... | reverse complement strand
AAATATAGGGACATATTTTTATCAAAAGCCAAAATATCAATTAATCAATGGGTAAATAATGAGTATACACAACAACAACAAGAACTTTTATTGCATTTTATAAAACAAAAAATAACTGCACTTGTTTAAAAAGTTTACATATTTGAGACAATTATTTAATAAATAAATTATATATGATTTTTAAATTTATACAATATACCTTTTTTTGAAAATGTTAAATGGTAATATTTATCATGATCCAGTTGTAAAGTTAATGTTGTTGGATTTAAGTTGGATATACTTTCTAATGATTTTATTCTTTTCGATCCAATTCTAGATAAAAACGGCAAATAATATAATTTGTCCATCATCGGTACAAAAGGAAAGTTAAGTGTTCTGTATACCCTCTCGTTTGAAACTATATCGATTAACACAACATGTTTAAAATCAGAATCATGTTTGTATGGTTCGATATCTGTATATTCTGTAACAGATCCCACAAAACAAAATCCTTTACCATAAAGACTTTTTAATATATCTTCATTTAATTCCATAAAAATCATCCCATGTATTTCTTTAAATTTATATGCATCGGACATACATCCGAATGGTATCTGGCTGAATGAAAATATATTTTTTGGATACAAATAACAATCCTTTTCTCGTAAACGTTTTTTTATTAATCTGTTAATAGTTATTGGAATTGATTGACCAGAAATACAATTTAATGTTACGTATGTGCTAATTGGCATTTCCGATTCAGTTTTTGAGCAATATATTCGGCAATTTTGCGTTATACGATTATTGTTAATATGTGTAATTATATCATTTGTTTTCAAGTATGGTGGTGATATTTTTGAGTCGGAAGTTATTAGATTTTTTATCTTGAAATTATTTTTAATTTTTAAATGACCAACATTGTCAATTACACCAAATTCACATAATACCAATATATCACACAAACCGTTAAACGAACCACTATCAAAATATTCATCAAGAACTCTAAATAATACAACTGATGGTATGATCGAAAAAATAGTTTTGTCACTTTTTGAACAACTATGGACAATACCAAGTATTTTATTATGCGAATCATATACAGGTTTACCACTAATACCTTCTGGATCAGATATATCAAATTGTGTATTAATATATGGTAACTCTGGAACTACAGCGCTATAATATTTTTCGTATGATATACTTAATACTTTGCCTCTTACTGTCATACTATTTTGTTTTCGTATTGGGTCAGAAATATCAATAAAACATAATTCGTCTGATGAAGGAAATACAAATTGAAAATCGTTAATATTATATGACAAATAATCAATATCTGTATCTGGAATTTTGGTTAAAGCGATATCAAGTTCAGGTATATCGTTTATTAATTCTATTTCTGAACTATCCATTTCTATTTTATCGGAAAAATGTATTATATGTGAACATGTCAAAAATATTTTGTTATCATCCGAATTTATTATAGATATGCCGGATCCATATTTTTTTATTATTAAATTGTCACTTGGTTTCCACGGAAAATATATATTATCAGATGTTCGATTACTTGTCGATTCAAAATCAATATATTTAGATGAACATAACATCTTCAATTATTGATATTATATAGTGTATAATATCAAAATATGATCAATTTTTTAATATTCAAATGTTTCCTCTTTATCTTTATCATCATTTGGATTTTTTATATATGGAACTAAATGTTGTTTTATATATGAATAATATGGGTTGCGTTTTGGAAACATATCATACATTTTTGGTGATGACTCCATTAAAACATCAGGAGAAACCGAACTTATTACAGATAATTCAAACTCTTTATTGTCAGCATTCAAATAAAATACCATTGGTGGTTGATATGATAATGCGGATTCACTTTGTGCAAATTTTTTAGACATTTTTTTAAATCTCCATGTTTTGTTTTTAGCCGGTTTTAAAAGATAAATATATCTATGATCATTTGTTTTATATGCAATTTTTGATGGATAAGTACACAAAAATGTTCTTAATATCTTGTTCTCTGGGTATGATGGTATTTTTCCAGTTACAGGTAATTTTTTAAACCAATCATATGTATCATTTTTTCCAGTTTTTATAGTATCATTAAATACTTTTGCTAATTCAAAGTATTTTGTCAAATATGCTACCAATGTTTCATTGTCCACAAATACTCTAGAACACAAGTCCGATATATATCGTTGTTCGGTTAATAAAAAGTCATTGTGATAATTATATGATTGTAATATTCTTTTATATTCATCAGGTGATAAATCATTATGATGATCCAATCCCCTTTTTCTGTCCAAAGAATAAAAAGTTTCCCATAAGCTTCTATCCATATTTATTTCCCCTTGCCCATTAGAATATATTTGGTTTAATGATTCAATATATTCTTGTTTACCGTATTTTATTTTTGTATCAAACTTATTCAATTCCACATTAACCATCTTATTAAAAATTTTATTGAATGTTCTATTTTTGATTTCTAATAATGCCGCAAGATCACCTTTATTATTTTTATATAATGCCTGGAATTTTTCATATTCGAACATTCTCCCGGATTTACCATACCATTGACGCAATGAATTATTGGATACTTGCAACATTGTCCATACGTGCAAAAAGTCATCCTCACATTTATATTTTATTGCATTTACATAACCCAATGCGAATAAAGCATTTGGTTCTCCAGTCTCCTTGGCTAATTGTAAAACATTTCTGGCAAGTTCTGTTTGGGAACTAACCATTGTAGATTTATTTTGTCGGACCAAGTCTAATTCATTTAATATTCTCCAGAATTCTACTATTTTTTTCGATTTAACTAAACCATCCACTAACTCTAATTTATCAGTATCTACAGTATTAACAACAGATCCCCTAATATTTCTGACAATATTGAGTTCATCTGGATGAATAATATAAAATATACATTCTTCGTCTGATAAAGTCTCTCTTGAATACCCTGTTTTTGCACCAAAATCTGGAATTATATTATTTGAATAATCATATTGATCATCGTTTCCATAATATTTATAAAATGATCCATCAGCTGAATCATAATATTGTTCAACAATTATGCTTTTAATCTTATCTTCAATATTTTCTTTATTTGGTTCTTTCAATAAATTAATTTTGGCTAATGATTTATCTGACGAAGATGATATTAGCATTCCCAAAAAATCCATGGATAAATCCTCCAATGAAATCTTATACGGAAATTTATTTTTTTCCAAATCATCAGTATTATAGGTATATACTACATTACCAGTACCAACTCTACCAACTCTTCCTTTTCTTTGAACTCTACTAGTTGTTGAAATTGTTTCTAAATAGAAAAATGACTGTCTGTAATCAGGATCATACTTTGTAATTTTTTGTTCTCCTGTGTCAACAACAAAAGTCAATCTAGCTAATGTAATTGATGCCTCAGCTATATTAGTAGCAACAATTATCACTCGTTTGTATGTTCCTTCTGCGACATTTCTCAAAGATGTAAAACTGACATCTTCGTCCTCCAGTAACTTAGATTTTGACGCTTGTAATTTTTTAATTTTTTCATCATTCAAACCTTCGATAAATTCCCGATCGATAGTTTGCATTAAAGAATAATATGGTAGTGCAATTGTTGATAGCGGTAATATATTATTTAATTTTCTTACAAGTGAAAAAATTTCTCCTTTTCCTGGTTGAAAAACAAGACCATCTCCAGGGGTAGCTTTTAACATCTCGGTAATTATTTGTATGATATCTTTTCCAGGTTTAATAGATTCGTCAATTTTGAACATAGTACTTTCTCCAGGAGGTGACAAATGCATTCTCCTATCGACATTTATTCTATCCAGATTATTTTCCTCCAAATACCTATCTATCGGAAACATTTGATTATCATTGATACATCTAAAATATCTCCTATAAATTGGTTCATCGTCATCCATAGTAGCACTAACAATTATTAATTTTACACTATTATTCACATATAATGTTTTTTTTATTAATGTTAATATGAGATCCATATTTTTATTATGTTCATGCGATTCATCGATTATAGCAACATCAAAAATATTATCAGAACTAGTCATGGTTTCTCCTCTTCTTATATGTGACTTTTTCAAAAAAGGATTTTGTTTCAATACATCTAAAAATGTTCCGTCAGTTACAACTCTCAAAAAATACTGTTCCCTTTCATCCATATGTGATTTGGATTTATGTTTAAACTGTATATTGTAATTATTTGTTTGAAAATCTATATTGCCAATCCTTTTTTTAATTGGTACTCCCATTTCATCAGAAATTCTGGTAGGATTACCTTCAGTTGGCGGTTTTCTTGGTTGTGTACAAATAACTCGTCCGTCATTTTTATAATAGAATGCTTTAAGACCATACAATACAAGCTTTGGAACTTGTGTTGATTTACCAACACCTGTTGATCCAGTTACAAACAGAACTCTATTGTTTAAAAATCTATGAAAAAAACCTATTTGTGCAATCCAGTCCATCCCATAATAGACAACCCATTTAGACGTTTTAATAAAATCAAAATATTCCTCTTTGTATACTTTATCTGTTAAAAAGTTTTTCGATTTTGAATAGTCAATATATATAGTTTTTAATCTATCTATTTCTTTTTCAACATCGACCATAGAATGATGCTTTGGGTTATGCTGAATATTTTTAATATGTTTGTATATTTCAGGTCTAAATTGGAAAAATGTAAAAATACCTTTAGAAATTAGATTTCTACTTACAAAAGTAGAAATTCTTTCCCCAATATGGCCACAAATTGCATTATTTAGTTCGACAATTTTGTCATTAAATTTTGATTCAATGGAATATGTGTATTTTATATAATTAGAAACATCGAACCACGACGAAATACCTTTCTTTTTACCAGACTTTGTACGATCTTCTGGTGCACAAAATCTTAATTTTATTTCTTTTTTTTGACTTTTTGTTAATGAACACCAATTTCTATTTAATGATTTCCATTTGCCTGTCTTATTATTTATACGATTCATTGATTTAGCATAATTATATATATTTTTACATGTTATATCTATCGTCATATTCTCAATACCATATTCGTGAACAATTTCTACTCTAGCGTCGCTTATTGGATTAGCAAATTGATCTTTTGGTATTATTTCCAATTGATTTTTATCATTATGTCTTATTGTATGTACAGCATAATATGTTGGTATAAATGTTTTAAATTCCTCAATAAAATAATCGTATATATGTTTGGCATCAATCGATAAAATACTTTTTTTTAATTCTGAAAGTTGAACACTTAAACTTTTTATTAATTCGTCATAATCACCAGGATCTGTCATTAACCGTATCATAGAAGAAACATCAATTGGTATATATTGTTTTGTATCGATAAGTTTTTTTTTCAATGCATCCGAATAATTATTATCAAAGAAAACGATAATTGTTTTTAGGATAATTTGTAAATTAATATTGCTTATAAAATTAATTGTATCACCACTAAAAGTAGCATCAATTAATTTTTTCCAGGCATTATCGAAATTACTTCTTTCAATAATTGGTAATTTTAACCAATCTATTTCATTAACACATGTGTTAATTGGTAATATTTCATTTAATAATATGATCAATGGATATGATTTTATGCGACTGCCTTGTTTACGATCAGAAAAATCATATATTAACCATTTCTTTTTTTTAATACTATGATAAAAATCATTTACAACTGAATTATATAAATCATCTATTTGTAACCCTTGATACTTAATATTATCACCAGTAATTGGATCTTTTTCTCGTAAAGAATCATTTTGTATAGCTAAATCTGTATTATATCTAACAGCACGAATTGCTTTTGAATACGAGTCAAATATACTAAATTTGTCACTTTTTACACTAATTTTCGGAAACGGCATAACATTCACCCAATTAGGATGTAATTTATTAGCTACTTTCAAAATGGTTTTTTTTAATAATATTTTATTATTATTGAAATGCGTTAAATTATATTTTGTTTCGTATACACCAGTTTTACTCAATTGATCTCGTTTACATCTTTGATATTGGACTGATGTATATTTATATTTTGGATTTCCATAATTTGGATTCACATTGTCAAGTTTTTCTGTGTACAAATCAAATAATGTACTTAATGATTTTTCACTCCCTTCATACATATTTGGTAATAATAATCGTAGTATTCCCTGTATATCCCTATTATTGTTAAATTTTAATTGTTTTTCCCAATCTGTTATATCACCTATAATTAAAAAACTGTCCTTTATTAAATTTATAATTTCTGTGACAGATTTAGTCAATAATATCTTATGATCTTCATTCAATAATGGAAACTCATTATCTATAACTGATTTCCTTATATAATTCACAAAATAACTCGTATCTTCCATTTATACTAATAATAAAGATATTTCAAATCACAATAATCACTTCTACAAAAAATGCAAAATTGCTATATTTGATAATTATAAATGGTTTAATGCCAGAATAAAAACGTATAATTTTTTTCTTAGTTAATGACAAATGGATAAAGACTTGCATAGTAAAAATGTTGCCATATTGGAATATACCCAATTTAAAGTAAGGTCAACTTCTAAATCAAAAGAATATATTCATAATAAAAAACATTTTAATAAAGCGAAAAAAGAAACAACGCCGGATATAATAACACCAACTATATATTTTAAAAGCGACAACTTTTTGTGGGAAAATTACAAAATAAAAAGTTTTGATGATTCGATAAATATTTTAACTATTGATAATTCAATGAATTATTATTCTATCGAACGCATATTGAATAATTCATGGAAAGCATACGGTTTAGAATTAAAAGATTTTTCTTCCGATCTGATTAATTATCATATCAATTTTATTTCTAATAACTGGGAAAAATACATAATTAAAAAAACTCATGTCAAAAAAAACATAAATGATATAATATCAAACGAATTTATGATAGCTTTTTTTTCGTATTATATAATGAAACATAAAACTGAATGGTATCATATCTTTTCGCATTTAGATCAAATGAAAGAAGATTTTTGGATTTATTTGAAAAAATCCATGAAAATAAAAAAATAATTTACAGAAAGATTTTCTATCTATAAATATATAAATGGCTATATTCTTACCATTGAAGGATCCAAATCTAGTTGACTTAACTCCAATAATTTCAGCATTCAACTTACAAGCACCACCATCTCTTATTTCTTATGAAAATCTAAACGCGAAACCATGGGTTAGAGAAAAAATGATTGCATACATTTATTATAAATTAATGGATGATTGGCTATATGAAGATGAAATGGATAGTATAACAAACTCATTATTGGACAAATACGGAAAAGATAAAAAAAGTAAAATTAAGTATATTGAAGAATATATATTTAAAATGAGTGACATGAAAGAAGTATTGACAAAACTAACCAATAAAACTGGTATTAATTGGTTTGATTTACATAAAAAAGAGGGGCTCATAAAAGAATTAATGATCAAATATCTGGGACCAATAGTAAAAAAAGTTAAATAAATATTAATAGAATTATTTTTTGTTATAAATATAACAAAAAACAATATAAAAAATCAAATCGTTTTTTAAATAAGAGTGGTAGATGCCAAAATCAAATAAAAAATTAGAAGGTTCTTTAGTTGATAAATATTTAGATTATCAAGATAAATATGAAAAAAAATACGGAAAAGATACAACTTTGGTAATAATGCAGGTAGGAAACTTTTTTGAAACATATGCAACAAAAAAAAGAGGATTTGATTTAACCAAATTATCAAGAATATTGAATATAACTTTGACGCGACGTGATAAAAAAAGAGGAGGAGAAATAACGATAAAAAATCCTCAATTGGTAGGATTTAATTTATCATGTATCAAAAAAAATTTGGATTTATTGATAGCTCATAATTTTACAGTTATCGTAATTGAGGAAACAACACGAGCACCAAATCCAATCAGATCTGTTACTGGTATATATTCACCAAGTACATATATCGAGTCGCCTGTAACATCAGATTCCATATATTTATTAAGTTTATTTATACAAGAAGAAAAACAACTTCAAGGTAAATCATTATTGTGTTTTGGTATATCCGCATTAGATTTAACAACTGGTGCAAATTTTGTACATGAATCTTGTTCGACACAAGACGATTTAAATTTGGCACTCGATGAAACAAATACATTTATAAAATCTCATCCACCAAAAGAAATAATAATATCATATCAATTTAAAAAAAACTCAAAATATGATTTAAACTTCATATTAAGATATTTAGAAATCGAAAATTTGCATATACATACACTAAAAAAATTACCAAATACATATTTCAAAATAGGATTCCAAAATGATTTTTTTGCACGTTTGTTCCCTGATTCCGGTATGTTAAGTCCATTAGAAAATTTGGATATTGAAAACTGTCAATATGTTACAATTAGTCTAATAATGTTATTAGATTTTGCATATCAACATAATGACCAAATAGTTAAATTTATAAAGATACCAGAAAAATTTCAAGGAAATACATATCTTACATTATGTAATGACGCAATTCAAAAACTAAGTATATTTAATACAACAAATAGTAATTTGGGAATAAGATCTTTATTTGATGTTATAAACCATACGTCGACAATAATAGGTAAAAGATTTTTAAAAAAAACTTTACTAAGACCATTTTCGTCCGAAAAACAAATATTAAAAAGATACAAATATATCGAACAGTTACTGAATAATGATTTGTATTTAGATGTTGAAATACATCTTCGCGGAATAATTGATTTGGAACGATTTCAAAGAAAACTTATGTTATCGTTATTGGGACCAACTGAACTATATTCTTTGTACGAATCTTACGATGTTCTATGTGAATTATTTCGATTAATAGAATCAACTGAAATGAAAAACATTTTACCATCAAAAGATAATCAAGAATCATTGCGTAATTTCATTAAAGAATTTGATAATATATTTATTATTGAAGAATTACACAAGTATACTGTTAATGATATCACTGGACCTTTTTTTGTAAAAGGCGTATATGAAGATTTAGATGAATTACATTCCAAACTGAAATATAATATGAATTTATTGGAAAACATTAGACAAAAATTAGAATCGTTTGTTGATGATAAAAAAAGTAAATTAAGGAAAGTACATTTAAAAAGAAACGATCAAGATGGATATTATTATGAATTAACAAAAATAAGATACGGACAAATCAAAAAAAATACTAAATCATTGAAAAAAATAAAAATAGATAATACATTATCTTTGGAAATAGATTCATTTAAAATTAGAATATTAAAAGATAAAGTAAAAATATCAATTGGCGAGTTAAATGATAATTCTAATAATGCAATTGTATTAAACGAAAAAATAGCAAGTTTATCGAAAAAATATTATTTGAAAACTTTGTTAATGTTGGGTAAAAAATACGAGAAAACATTTGATATATTGACTAGTTTTGTAGGACTTATTGATTTTTTGAAATCAGGTGCCAAATGCGCAAAAAAATATAATTATTGTAAACCGAAAATTATTAAAAGTAAAAATAGTTTTATATCGTGTAAAAGTTTGAGACATCCGATTATAGAAAGAATAATAGATACGGAATACATACCCCACGATATTCAATTAAATAAAAAGGAAAACAATAAATCAAAAACAGATTATAAAGATCCAGTAAGTGGCATGTTAATATATGGAATAAATAGTACTGGCAAAAGTTCCCTAATGAAGGCGGTAGGACTAAGTATTATTATGGCTCAAGCTGGATTATATGTCCCGGCAACAGAATATAAATTTAAACCATATACATCATTACTTACACGAATTTCGGCATCTGATGATCTATTCAAAGGATTATCTTCTTTTGCATTGGAGATGTTAGATTTAAAAGCGATTTTACAAAGAGCAAGTTCTACAACTTTAGTTATTGGTGATGAAATTTGCAGAGGAACTGAAAACGTATCTGCAACTGCTCTTGTAGCTTCAACAGTAATAGAATTGTCAAAATCTAAAGCATCTTTTATTTTTGCATCGCATTTGCATAAAATACCAAAACTAAAACAAATTAAAAAATTAAAAAATATTAAATTTTGTCACTTAACAGTTAAATATGATGAGAAAAAAGATCTGTTGATATTTGATAGATTACTAAAAGATGGTCCAGGTGAAGAAATTTATGGAATTACTGTTGCTAAACATATTATTCAAAACAGTAGTTTTTTGAATACGGCACAAGAAATAAAAAATCAATTAATGGAATTACCAAATTCGTTAGTAGATTTTAAACAGTCTAATTATAATTCTAATGTATATTTGTTTGAATGCCAAATGTGTTCAAAAACATTTGATCAATTACCTACAAAGTTAGAAACACATCATATTAACGAACAACAACATTGTCAAAATGGGTTTGTAATTGATAAACCTCATATAAGCAAAAATAGTAAATCGAATTTAATGGTATTATGTAAAAAATGTCATTCAGATTTACATAATAAAAAAAAGAAATTACAAAAAAATTATTTGAATACGTCAAAAGGTAAAAAAATTATTTGAATTTATGTAGAGAAGAGACCAATGAAACAAGACGGGCTTCTTGTTCACATTCCATATATGGCTCACCCAATAGTTTGAAATAACCATTCTTTGTTTCAATGGTTTTATGTATTGTATTTAATGCAGTTGTTACCGCACCAAGTGCTTCTTCCGGGTCTTTTCCTTTTGCTATCAATGTATATAATGGAGGAGAAGGAACATATATTTCTAATTTTGTTTTTTCGTATATTTTTTTTTCTAAACCCATCTTTAGTGATTTTTTTATGTCGTCTACTCCATTTTCTGACAAACAGCACATTTTAAATTGGGCTCTGTATGCGATATCTGGTAATATTTTATGTTTATTTACTTCTTCTGTAAATATTTTCACATATTTTGACGGAAAAAATGAAGATTGAACTAATTTTTCTGGACAGTTAACAATTTCAAAATAAAGATCTTTGTAGTCAAAAGATTCATACTCTTCACCTTTTTCTTCATATATTCGCCAAATAGATTCAACTAACACTTTTTCTAATAATTTTTCATTATGAGATTTTCCGATAAATGACAAATACGTTTTGTAAACATCCAAACCAAGTCTATTAATTTTTGAACTGTACCTATATTTATCAACACTAATATCTTCATTTTCGTAAAGCGATCTTTTTGAAAGGTCAACATACCCTTTCACTTCGTCTACAGCTATAACTAATAGTCCTAATTCCTGTCCTTTTTTAACTTCTCTGTGTAAAGATCTTATTTTTCTTCTTGACACTTCTCGGATATTAATAAATCCCTCTATATTTCCATATTCAAGTAATCGGACATATACTCCAACTTCAGAAAATCTCTCAACTCTGGCCATAACAACTTCATTTGTTTTTGGTAATCGATTACCGTAAAACCTAGGAACGTTATATATTACTGTTTCCATTATACTAATAAATTAATCAATCAATTTGTTAATATTATATAAAAAAAATTCACCTTTTTTGTGCTCTTATCAATATAAAATATACTCCATCTTCGCAATCTATTTTATGATCTACTTTGATTGATGGAGATAATTGACGTAATTGCTTAATTAGCAAATCAATAAATTTACTTGTATCTTTTGAATATACATCCATTTTATTTATAGAATTAACAAAAATAATTTCGTCTTCATCAACTTCGTATATTGTACTAGTTTCTCCATGAATTACCCAATCATCCTCAAGAAAATGACCACCAGCTTTTCTAGTATACCGTAATAAGATTTTGTTAACATGTTCCGTAAAATCATTTAGGCTCATTTTATCAATTGGAACATTTTTATAGTGGGTTAATTCAAGTAACAACAACTCTTTATTAATTTTTTCAATAGGCATCCACTTCATCAATAAATGTCTTTTTTCTGATTCAGTCATCGCACTAAAACCTGTTCTTATGATATTACCAATATCCCCTTTGTCAGTCAACGGGCCACTTACAATTTCACCATTAATCCAATTACCCTTTGTATTTAGGTCGTGAAGAATTGTATAAGTCTTGATCGATTTGTCCATATTATACTTATTTTAACAATAGATCTTTAAGTTTAATCATAAATAAATTCATTTTTTTTCAAACGATATACTAATTATTTGACTAGTTACAGGATTATAATCAATATTCTTTTTAAGGAATTTGTCATTCGATTTGATAGCTTTTGATATTTTTGAAAAGAATTTCTTTTTATCAGATGGATTTGTATACATATTATTGACATACTCTTTCAATTTTGTTTTTTTATGAAATTCACTCAATTTTATCCAAGGTCTTTTGTATACCAAATCATCTAATACATCAAAAAACGAAGCCATTGTATTATTATCTTTTGGTAATAATTCATCATTTTCAATATCAGATTGTTTGTCGTTTTGACCCAACTCCATTTTTAATTTTTCTACTCTCACTGGATCAAATGGAATTTTATTCATTTCATACGCTTTCAATTCGTTTTTTAAAGCTTTTTCATTAAGACTTTTTTTTATTTTTAAAATATCTTCGCGAACATCCATATTAATACTTATTTAATGATATTATACAAATTATATCAAATAAAAAAATCAATTTTTATTCTTGATCTAACTCTGACTCTGACTCTGACTCTTGATCTAACTCTTGGTTTTGATCTAACTCTTGATCTGACTCTGACTTTTGATCTAACTCTTGGTTTTGATCTGTTGATCCAGATGGCACTAATGGATTTAAGGATGCTAATGGGTTTAAGGGAGCTAATGGTTCTGAAATCGGTTTAAAATCACCACATGAAGTTTTACAAACTGGACAAGTATGATTGTGTTCCTTTAACCAAGGTTTAATGCAATCTGGGTGAAAATAATGTTTACATGGTAACATTAATACATTGTCATCATCCGAAAATGGATCAAAATCTTGACATATGGCACAATAATTGTCTTCACCTTCCAATTTACCGTCAATATCTTTGTACAACATTTCAGGTAAAACTTTCAAAGCATCGTCAGTCATTGGTGTTCTTACATCTTCTTGTTGTGGCTGGAAGATGCTTTGAAGTAATTGAGTCATTATATTTTCACTAGACATATTCCCACCAGGTAAACCGTTTAATGTTACATCAAATAATAAATTACCAGGTCCAGTAGTTGGAACCATTTGTTGGTATGATGGCAATATTAATGTTGACGGGTATTCACTTGACCAAGCCGTAAAATATGTCATCGCTTTATCAAAATTTCTTTTTCTATTTGAAACATCCGAATTATCGTTAGGATTTCTTAGATTTTCAAACATCGGTAAGAACGTATCCATTTCACTTTCATTTATTCCACGATCCTCTAATTGCATTCTCACAGCCATAGAGAAATCATCGTCGGCCTGTATTTGGTCTGAATCTTGATCACTCATTATTAAATAAATGAGATACTATATTGAAATAATATAATTTATGTTTCAATTTTTAAGACCTATTGAATGGCAATATAATACAACAATAAGTACAATATGCTACAAAAAGGCACGTATTATATACCTTATATTGGTAAAGATATATATAGATATATCAAGTGTTAATAACAAAATCTCTCATAGAGTTATGGATGACGAACAAGCATATCAAATTCTGGGATCAACACCTCCAGATTCTTATATAGGATTATATAAACAAATTTTCCAGTTGTATCAATTGTGTACAATTCCAAATAAAAAGAGTGTTCATCAAATCAGAAAATACGTTGTAAATGCTGGTGGACAACTTGTATCAGTAAGGCAATTTAATATTTCACAACAAAAATTAAAGAGATTAAAAATGGTATTGGAGCCTAACGAATTGGTATATTATGACACAACTTCTCTTAATGAAGTTCCTGACTTAGATGAACAAGATATACTCAATTACAAAAGATAGTATTTTCAAGTAAAATTGTGTCAAGACATTTTGATCAACATCAAAACGTTAAATATGTGTCGTGTAAAAAAAAATGAATATAAAAATTATAATCTTATAAAACAATAGTATAATAAACAAAAATAATGTCATATATGAAATGCCCAACATGTAAAACTCTATTTGGAGATAAGGAAAGCCAATTTCGCGAAGAAACAAAAAAGATAGGTAATTTGGAAATATCAAAAGAGGAAAAAGATGATAAGGTAGAAGAGCTATTAGGAAAACTAGGTTTTAATCCATTAGAAAATTATTGTTGTAGAATGAGATTTATTACTATGATTGATCCTGCCGTTCTAATAAAATAAATATATTATGACCCATGATCAAATTCTAACACGATTTTTATTTTATCTGATGCTTCAATCATTTCACAACCGAAAAAAAGTTCATACCAAGTATCATATTTATGACTTTTAACTCTAAATAATCCATCTACAAAATCATGCAATGATACTGGTTTTTTTAATTTATACTTTGAATGAAATTTAAGTTTTAATCTACAGTGATCAGACCCACGATGATCTTTATTTATACCACTTTTATTATAAATAATTATATCTTTACAGTTTGATATAATTATTTTTTTGGGGTCATACGTTATACTTTTTGAAATGGATTTTTTGCAATCTGGTCTGTAAATAATTATTTTGTTGTCTATTAGTTGGACAACATCGCGATTAACTTCGTGTGTGTTAACTGAATACTTTTTTATAAAATTTATAGTCGATTTGTAACCAGATTCTTGAAATTTATATATTATATGAGATTCAGAAATTACTGTATTATTTATATATTCTGATTCGCATCCACAATAACCATCACATTCATATGGTTCGTCATCTCCAAAATGGTTATCTTCGCTGTACCATTTTGTTTTATTGAACCCATATTTTTTATTATCATCTAGATTTATAAAATATTGGATTGTCGAATTATCATAAATATTTTTTATTATACCATCAACAAAATACGGAAAACTCGTTGGATTTTCACAATCGGATTCTTTTTCAATTTTATCAAATTCTTTATCAAAATCAAATTCATCTTTACCGGAACTTGGACTTTGTACACTATCATATTTATCATCTGGAAATAATATGTTTTTTTCAACAAATATGTCATATATTTCAAAATCACTATAATTTTCACTCATAATATCATATTATTTAGATTACAATAACATAATATTTAAATAAATAAACTTCAATTTTTCAAAATCACTTTTTAGTTTCGTCGACATCAATCTTTACCGCATCTTTTGTTTTGGTTTCCTCTGTTTGTTTAGTTTCGGATTCGGCAATACCAGATAACATTTTTTTTCTCAATTCAGTATCATTCACGTGAAATGTATCTTGGTCGATATCTATCCATTCTTCACCAAGTGGTACTACATCAATAACTTCACCGCGTCCTCTTGTTGTACCTTCTCTGAACATAAATGTTTTACCGATTTCCACAAATTCTGGCCGTTGCAAGAAATGGAATCGAACGATAGCTTTATCATAAGTTCGCAAAATAGTTTTCTCAGTTTCGTCGACTTTTCCTTCATTTATATTTTTAGAATTTTTAGTTACATCTATAATTATAATCCTTGCAGATTGTCTGATGCTTCCACAATGAATTACTGGGGTATAATGTTCCGATATGCTAGTAGGATGTCTAAGAATCAAAATACGAGCTGTAAATTCATAACATGTGTTTTTTGTTAATTCTTTAGAACTCAATACAACAGCGCCACGTCTAATACTATGTCTATCGTACCCATCTTTCTTATTTATAAATTTAATAGCCAAACAACCTTTTTCTCTATCGCTCAATACTTTAACACGTTCGCTTTTATTGTTATGTATCGACCAAACCTTAATAGTCGGATAATTTCCAAATATTGGTCCGATAATCATTGTAGAACCTTCAACTATATCTTTGCCTTTTACAGTTCCAGATACAACAAGTCCAACACCTGGAGGTGTAAATACACCGTCAATTGAGAAAATAGAACCATCAATATCTTCTTTGTCCCATAACTCTCTCGGTTTTAGTTCTTTCATTAGACGCCTCACAACTGATATATGGTAACCTGTTTTATTGGAAATACTTATTACCGGAACAGTTCTAATATTGTTTTTCATATCTTTAGCACATTTTCTTAGAATATTATTCGCAATAGATTCTGATCCTTCCAAATATGTTTCTACCGGTCCTGTTTTGTCAACAGAACTATCTGATTTAGCGTATTTTCCGATAAAAAGAGGTTTTCTGTTAAGAGCTTTGCATATCCTACGAATATTATTTATTGTTCTTTCATATATATCATAAGGTGTAAAATCGATTTTGGATATTAGTATAATAAACGGTATTTTCATATGAAATAGAATAGCCAAATGTTCTTCTGTCATAGTTAGAACACCTCTGTTTGCACCTACCATTACAATTCCATAATCAAAAAATGAACCTGTTATGCCAGCAAGGGTTGTTTTTAAATATTTCTCATGACCACACAGATCAGTAAAATGCAGATCTGTGCCGTCTATATTAACTACTTTGCTTGTTATGTCCGATGTTCTTCCACTTTCTATTTCATGTTTATGTTTTGCGATTTCATTTCTCGCTGATCCTTTTCCGTTATCTAATTTATCTGTCAAAAGAACACCAAATAATGAACTTTTTCCTGCATCAACCGATCCAGCCAAAGCTATCGTCACAGGTTGAGTTTTGTTTTCACCATATATAATATCTGAAATAATTGTTTCGTCTTTGCTTTCCATAATGGAGATAATACACTTTAATGACAAAATCCTTAAATATATTCGGTTCATTTATCAATTTTTTAATATGTGCCCGCATATTAAAAAGTTGATAAATACATGTACAATAATTACATAAGTAAAAACATATTAATAAAAATAACAAATGAGCACATATATATACCCAAAAGACAAAAAATATAAAGTAACTGATAAAAAAGGAGATATGTATGCACCATATGGTTCCCAATCGGTTCATGACAAACAAGAAAATGACGATATTGATGAAATATTACAAGAAAGGGGATTACAATTTGATTATCTCAGGAGCATTAAATTACCTGTGCAACGATCAGAGGAGTGGTTTGAAATGAGAAAAGGAAAAATAACGGCAAGTGATGGTGGTTGTGTTTTGGGATTAAATAAATATGAGCCACAGTATAAATTTATTATTAAAAAAACGGTTGGTTCTACATTTAAATCTAATAACGCATGTTATTATGGTAAAAAATTAGAAGAACCAGCGACTATGATTTATGCATACAGATTAAACGTTCGAGTAGATGAATTTGGATTATTGGGTCATCAATCTAAAGATATTCTCGGAGCAAGTCCTGATGGTATATGTAACAGATATAAATATGACAAAAAAACATTATCTAAATATGTTGGACGTATGTTAGAAATCAAATGTCCGTTGATGAGAGCAATTAAAAGAACAGGTGGAATCAAAGGAAATATTTGCCCTATTTATTATTGGATACAAGTCCAACTTCAATTGGAATGTTGTGATCTCGATGAATGCGATTTTTGGCAATGTAAATTTTATGAATATAATGATAGGGATGAGTTCATGTTTGATACAAAAAAAGACGAACCATTTAGATCTAAGAAAACTGGATTCGAAAAAGGTTGTTTAATAGAATTAGTTCCAGCAGATAAATTTGAGGATCTTAAAAATGGTAACTTGAATGTTTTATATGAAGATGCTATACATATATATCCGAAAAAAATAGAAATGACGCCACTTGAGTGTGACATGTGGATATCTAAAACATTAGCTAATTTACACAATGTTAATAAATTAAACGATAATAATATGAAAAAATATGTATTTTATAGAGTTGTATATTGGAGATTAACGGAATCGTTTAATGTAACAATTAAAAGAGATACAAAATGGTTTGCTGAAAATTATCCTACATTTGAGAAAATGTGGGGATATATTTTATTCTTACGTGATCATAAGGACAAATTGGATTTACTAGTTGAATTTATAGATAGTTTAAAAATTAAAAAGAATACATTAATAATGGAGACAATCCAAAAGTTGTGTAATAATAAATCCAAAGGATACAAAAAATTTATAATGAAACTAAAAAACGAAATAAAAGAAAGGAACAAACCCACAAAAAAACCAATCGTTATAAAAACTAACGACGACAGTGATGGAGATAATGATATTAATAATATGTTTTTCAAAGAAAGTGCATTTGTTGAAGAATCGGATAGTGATATAGAACAAGATAAACAAATTACTAAAAATAGTATGTTCGTTGAAGAATCAGATAGTGACATTGAATTTACACCAAAAAAGAAATCATCCAATAAAACTACAAAAGAGAGTATGTTTTGTGAAGAATCAGATAGTGACGTTGAATTTGTACCAAAAAAGAAATCAAAAAAAATAAAGAAGAAAAAGAAATCATCCAATAAAAGTACAAAAGAGAGTAT
>Ga0066608_1000748_pt1 | contig 18701 bp, 18 predicted proteins | sample SaaInlV_DNA_135m_FD_60377 | JGI IMG/M metagenome (GOLD analysis project Ga0066608, IMG submission 60377) | Marine microbial communities from expanding oxygen minimum zones in the Saanich Inlet - SI075_LV_DNA_135m | ecosystem: Environmental > Aquatic > Marine > Unclassified | place: British... | reverse complement strand
TTCTTCTGTCTAATATGTTAAATGGGGCCTGAACAATATCTATCTTAATGTCATTATTTTCTAAACTTTCTAACTCTTTAGGATTATAGATAGATACTCCTATTTTATTAATCACTCCATCGCGCTTCAACTTACATAAAACACCATACAGTTCAAACCCTCTCTCTCCTAGGAAATCATTAGATCGATGAAGCATTAGCCCATATAATGATTCAACATTTAAATTATTAATGGAGTTATTGATGTTTTCAACCACCCATACTTTAATATTGGCTAAATTCTCTGGCATTGGCGGCAACTTTGTTACAATGTTAAAATTAGCAACTCCAGCCCTTCCTAATACCGCCTCACTATCTCCATAAAGAACCGCTGTATCAATTGTATCTATATTCTCCTTTTTTGCTTTATTTAGAATCTCAAAAACTTTAGACTCATCAACTTTTCCAGATATATTAGATACACCATAATTAAGACCAAATTGAGCAGTTCCTAAAGCTAATTTTCTTCCTAATTTTTGTTCATTTACCATGTAAATAATAAGAGTTAAATATTTCCAATTTTATCTTTATTTTTAGCTATCCAATCTTTTAGTTCCTCTATTTTCATCCACTCCTTATTATTGTCAGAGCTATATACAAAACTAGGGTTAACTTTTCTTCCATTGCCAATTCTTTCCGGATCTTTACTCCAATCATTAATAGATGGTAGAATTTTAAAATGATCTAGATATTCATATGTATAAAGCGCATCTTCTGAGCCTATCATTTGTTCATGTAATTTTTCACCGGGACGTATACCAACTTCCTCTTGCTTAGCCTCACTAGAAACAGCTAATGCAACATCAGTTACCTTCATAGAGGGAATTTTTTTAACATAAATTTCGCCACCCTTCATATCATTAAAAGCATGCCATACCAATTCAACTCCATCTTCCAAGGAGATCATAAATCGCGTCATTCTCTTATCAGTGATTGGCAAAACTTTATCTTTAACAATGGATAAGAAAAAAGGAATTACAGAGCCTCTAGATCCCATAACATTACCATATCTAACGACTGAAAATCTTGTGTCGTGACTTCCACTATAAGAATTTCCAGATACAAATAGTCTATCTGAGGTTAATTTTGTCGCCCCATATAAATTTGATGGACTACTAGCCTTGTCAGTAGAAAGCGCCACAATCTTCTTAACACCTCTGTCAATGCAAGCATCAATAAGATTCATAGCACCAAATACATTAGTTTTTACACACTCAAATGGATCGTATTCGGCAGTAGGCACAATTTTAGTAGCCGCAGCATGTACTACATAGTCAATACCGTTTAATGCACGATACAATCTATCTTTATCACGTACATCTCCAATTAGAAATCTAACTCTTGAGTCATCTTTAAATAATTTTGCCATTTCCCATTGTTTCATCTCATCTCGTGAAAAGACAACTATTTTTTTAGGATTGTATTTATCGAGTGTCATTGGGATAAACGTATGTCCAAATGATCCCGTTCCTCCAGTTATAAGAATATTTTTACCTGTTAACACAATAGCACTCCTTTTTTCTAATTAAACAACTTTACCATTAATTACACGGTAAATTCTATTGCATCTTTTCAGTGCAGATTCATTGTGTGTAATTAAAACAATAGTAATCTGACTATATAGTGATAGAATATTCGTTACAACTTCATATTCTTTTGCTTTATCCAAAGCAGACGTCGCTTCATCTAAAAATATCACCTCTCTTCCGGCATATAGCACTCTAGCAAGAGCAATTCTTTGTTTTTGCCCTCCTGAAAGTCTTACCCCTTCTTCCCCTATACTAGAATCTATATCCAAGCCATCTTGCATTATTACCTGCTCAACTGAGGCAGCTTTAATAGCCAAGTTCAGCTTTTGATCGTCTATTTTATCTTCATTTAAACCTAGAGCAATATTTTTCTTTATTGAGGCATTAATTAAAAAAACATTTTGAGGGATGTATGCACATTTACTTTGCCATTGTTTTAAATTTCTATCAGTGCACTCCATGTTATTAACCCAAATACTCCCCTTAGTTGGTTCAATCATACCAAGCATTATATCCATAAGGGTTGACTTTCCAGAACCGGACACTCCTACAATGCCTACAAATTCACCCTTATTTATAACCAAATTAACATTTTTAAGTATTTCAACCCTTTTTTTACTGTTGTATGAGAAAGAAACATTTTTTAATTCTAATTTGTTAAATGCAAATCCAATTGAAAGATCATCTTTGACATCCTCTACATTAATACTTACACCACCAGACGAAATCAATTCTTCATACAATGAATCTAATGCATACATTCCAGTTTTAATATTTGCATATCCTAGTCCAATTTGACTTATAGATGGCACTAATCGTATTGCCCCAACTGCAAAGACACTTAATGTTGCAAAAATGTGTGTGTTTGAATCAGAATTAAGCGACATATAGACGATCATAAGTACAATAAAAACAACCATACTAGTTTCAACTAAGAATCTTGGAACTAAGTGTAATGAACGAGTAATTACTCCAGCCTCACCAAACTTTACTACATTTCTCTTTATTTCATCACGGAAAAATAACTCAACACCTAATAATCGAATTTCCCTGAAAGCCCCAATTACATGCCTAACCTCACCAATTATAGAGGCCTCTTTATCAGACATTATCTTTCCATAGTGATATAAACGATGTTTGATAAATCTAAAGTAGACTGCAAGCACTAGACTTAATATTATCAACAGGCCCGTTACAGCAAATAAGCTAGTAAAAGACATAAGTAAAATAATGCCAAAAATAACCAACAACTCGATAGACACTCTAAGTGCAGGGACAAAAACAGAATCAACAAATAGACCAACATGTGTATTCGTGCTAACAATCATTTCCGAACTGTCTTTATTTAAGACATCTTCATATCTCATTGATTGGTACGCTTTTACAAGGTTATTAATTAGACTAGTCCTAATTACATAGCCAAAAGATAATATTTTTTTTTGTACAAAAAATGCCACCAAACTTTTAACAAAAAATACCATAACAAGAAAAATACCAATCGACAGAATGGCTGAATTATTATCCACTTCGCCTATTACAAATAGCAACACAGGATAATCATGAACAATACTACCCTGATACCCAATGAGTGCAACAAAAGGGCCCACTAGGCCGATACTTAGCACATCTAATATAGATACCAACAAAAATAATAAAAACATTAATGGGAGTTTGGACTTAAATTCGCCAAGGATCAGTAATGATTTTTTTATAACGCTAAACATTTCTTATTTGTAAAGATATAAGGAAAAAAATTTATTCTTGATCTAGATCAGAAACCAATTCTAAAATCCCTTCTCCAATATCGACATACTCTCTTGAAATAATCTTTACTGAGCTTTTGGGGGTGTATTGGTAGGGTGTTAATTTATAATGATTATGGCTTTTTGAATCTGAATTATATTCAACCAAAACATCATATCCTATAACCTCTTGTATCATTTGAATTAACTCAGACTGGGTAAGGACCTGTATGCCAGTAAGAGTCACTGCTTTTTGTTTATACTTATCATCTAAGACATCCACACTCATTTTTGCGGCATCTACCACATGAATATACTCTCGCTTCTCATTGCCCGTTCCACCAAATATTATTTTTTTATTATGTACAATTTCACTAACAATTCTTTTTAAACCATTCCACTGCTGAGCCCTTGGTCCGTACAAAGAGCCGTACCTAAGTATCGTATAATCAAGATTAAACTTCTCATGAAAGACTTCGATCAATATTTCAACAGACTGCTTGGATGCCCTATAAAATGAACCATGCTTACTATAAACATACACAGTAGACCCATACATTAATCTTGCATTATGTTTGGCACATAAATTAACAATATTCACACTTCCAAGTATATTGTCGGTAATTGTTCTTATTGGGTCTTGGTCAGCTTCAGCTATATCAGCAATTGCTGCCATGTGATACACAACGTCTGATTTGGAAATTTCATCACTTAACGCATCAATATCTGAAATACTTCCTATTACCATTTTTTGATTATCGCTTATCCACTTTGAAGAGTTTGCATCAAATATTGTTACATTATGACCCCTAAATGTTAACTCATCCGATATGTGACTGCCAATAAATCCAGATCCACCAATTACCAATATATTCATATAACTTTAACCTAAATAATTAAAAAAATATCGAGTCTTACTTTTTTTATTTGAACTTGTTACTAATAAACTCACCTAGTCTCAATGATAAAGCAATAATAGTGAAAGTTGGATTTACAATTGATGACGTTGAAAATACTGAGCTACCTGAAATATAAAGATTATCCAAACCAAAATACCTTAGGTTTTTATTAACTACGCCACTTTGTTTTGTATCTGCCATTCTAGTTGTGCCCATATGGTGGTTAATTGGATCATCTTGTTTGAAAATTTTTTCATTTAAAGTATTTTCTGAAAGTTGACAAACACCTGTGTTAGTAATCACCGCCTCTCTTCCAACTCCTATAGTAGCCTCAATAACAGTTTTTCTTTCAATACTACTGACTGAAGACCAATAAATCTCAACTTTTCTATTACCAAGCGCATCTTTAGCATCTGATAATTTTATATAGTTATCAATTCTTGGTTGCTGCTCTATCGCAACATCAACATTCCAAAATTTAGGAGAAAACTCTTCATTATAAATTTTACATTTAACTCTATTTAAAAAACTTTTAATTTTTTTAAATTCATCTAAAATATAAAAAATTTTGTTATTATTGTTAGCGGCAGTTGAAGATGTAGGAATTGAAAAGTTAATATTATGCCTAAGAATATTATTTTTCTGTTGTTCAGAGTAATTTAACTCAAAGCCAAAATCACCTTCTAAACCCCTATCAGATTCCACCTCAAAACATTCATCAGAATTTTTCTTTTTTATCATAGTGGCCGTTCCTACAAATGCCGGATGACTCATAAAACATTTACCAAGAAATTTGTTATCTCTTAAGCCTTTATCAATAGATGAATCAAGTAATATTCTAGGATTTTCTATAGCGCCAGCGCAAAGTATAAAAAATTCAGCTTCTACAGAGATTCTTTTTCCTGTTAGAGATCTAACCAAGGCCGATTTAACTAACCCGCCCATTTCTCTTTGTATTAAATCAGTAACAGTGGCATTTGTTATAATTGTACAGTTTTTACTCTCAAATAATTTTTTACGGTATTTTTTTGCCAAATCGCGATTCTTTTCTTTTGACCTTTGATATTTAACACCTTTTAAAATTCCATCTTTATTAGCAAATTTATTAAAAATTACTGCAAGTCGACTTTTATTTTTCCAGTCATTATTAAAAAACTTATCATAATCTAGTCCAAGGATTTTAGCAGCCTCTTTATAATAAATATCTAAATCACTGTAACTTATAGGCCAACCACTATACTTAAAAAATCTTTTTTTAAAATCAAAACTACTCATTGGTCGACATACTCCGGCCCATAGTTTCCCAGCACCTCCAAAACACCTTAGCCTTGAACTTATTAAATCTAATTTCCTTTCTCCTTTACTATAACCATGATTTAATTTTTGATATTCTGCTTTTGGCTCAATTTCTCCAGATTCTAAAATAGCAAATTTAATATTTTTATTTTTAAGTAGCTTTAAAGCTACTGAAATTCCAGCAGGTCCTGATCCAACAATACAAACATCGAAATTAATTATATCTTTATCACTGTATTCTTCTATTTTTTTATGCATAGATAATTTTCGCTTGATAAAGCATACTTTCACTTCTTGATAAAATTACACCTTCTATAACTATCACTTTATTATCTCTATAATCCTTAATTGCTAAATTGTATATATATCGTGACAATGTATCCACATCTGCATGCTTTGGCAATAAATCAATCCAAGCCTTAACACTAGCTACATTTTCCACTTTAATTTGTTTAAAAGGAATCTCTACCTCACTTAAAAGAATTTTTAAAGAGTTAACACCCTTTGCTTTCACATAAGGCGTAAATATCAGTGCTGTATATAATAAAAAAACCCTTCTTTTCATTTTGTAAGAATAGTGATGCGATTTACTATATTAGTAAATTTAGTATGAATCTCTCCAAAATGACATATTACCGAACCGCTCAAATCGGAACGAGGAGAGTACAAAACTATATTATTATCATTTGGAACAACTTTGCCTTTTAAATAGGTGCAAAGTAGTGGTTGATTGCTGGCACGAACAATATCTGGATATCGTTCCAAAATTAACTTTTTACTTTCAATCACACGCTGTTTAAGCATATTGTGCTTATCAATTACACCATAAAGCGAAGCAATAGCATGGTAAGGACCTGTGGTCATTTTGCATATTTGAGTATTTAGATTAAAATAAAAAGTATCAAGCTCTTTTGGGCTTAAGTCAGATTTATATGCTACAAAACTAGCTCCTGACAAGCCAAACAAGCCTTTGCAAGAACTAAATGCAGTCACATCGGCCAACTGATGGTTATCTTCCAGGCCTATTGAGCCTGTTGCATCAACATAGAGCTTTGCACTGCACGCATTTGCTTTATTTCTGATACTTTTTAAATCAACTTTAAATGCAACTGAGGTTTCCGTATAGGCGCATAAAACCCAATCATAGTTACTATTTACACTATCTAAATCTTCATATTTACAAACAGTTAAATCACAACCTTTTGGTAAGAGTTTTTCTAATCTATCACTATAATACCCTGTTGAAACTAACAAAACCTTACCCGAAACAAAACTGTGTGCAGCAAGCTCTAATGCCAAAGTTGCCGAGCCTTGCATAGTGACAACTTCATCTTGTCCACTTAACCTTTTAATCCAGTCAGTCACTACTCTTGACATCTGCATATATTCATCATCACCTCTGCCAAATAGAGGTTTTAAATATTGTAAATTCTCATACATAACCACTGCAGGACCGGGTGTTAGCATTAGTTTTTGATTATTAATTTGAGTGATAGCACGCATTGCATTCTGTCGAATATCAGTACTACTAATACCTTCAGTACGCGGAAATATTTTAAGCTTGTCTTTAGAAATTAGATTTAAGTTGTCAGACCCATGCACTAGAAAATCAATATTATATTTTTTCAATATTGATTCATCCAAAAGCCAAGGCACAAAAACAACCTCATCAACATACTTGATAGACTCTAAAATTTCTTTACGGTGTTCAAAATCAAGTTCTGGTTGATAACCTTTCTTACTGATAATTTCATCATCAGCGGTCAAACCAACAACAACTTCACCGAGTTCAGATGCTTTTTTTAATAAGCGAATATGTCCATGATGAATCAGGGTAGCTGACATATCCACCATTATTCTTTTAGTCATCTTTTCTCCATAATCACATTAAATCTTAACTTTGAATTTGAATAGTTCTCAAATGTTTGATTAAATATTTTAATATTACAGTTATTTTCTTCTGCAATTTTCTCAAACCAATTTTTATCATAAAAAGTGTGCTCTAAACCAGAGTATTTTTTCTTATACTCTTCCTTGTGCATACTTCCCATTCTAACTTGATGGTATTTCTTTTCTTTTGTTTTATCATTGATATCAAATACGCCAATTTTATTATCTGCTTTTTGAATCATATTTATTAATACCTCTTTCGCATAATTCAAATCTTGGAAATAATGAAAAACACTATGACTTACAACAAAATCATATTTCTTATTCACCTCCATATTGATAGCATCTTCACAAACAAAATCACCGTTTGGCATAATAGTTCTAGCAAGATTAATTAACGACATGGAGTAATCTACCCCCCCCAACTAACTGCATGTTTTTCTTGTAACTTTGTAAATAAAGTGGGTATAAGAATGCACCACTACCGCATCCAATATCATAAATTGAATTATTTTGTGAAATGTTCAGCTCGTCATACAATTCATTTGTATATATTATCCAGTCATCAACAGTAAAACTTCCTGCCCCACTATCAAAACCATCAGCTTTAATTAAACCTTCAAGAATTATTTTATTAATTCTTTCATCTTTATTCCAAATCTGCTTCCACTCATCCATTGTTAAACTCTCTAACTTTTACAACATCTATTGGCGGCCTAGGAGTTTCATCATCAATATTACACTTAACATGTATAAATTTTAATCCATTAATATCTTTAATAGTTGATTCAAAATCACCTACTGTCTTAATAATATCTCCACTCGAACTAAATCCAGAGCTCTTGGCAATTTCAATATAGTCTAAATGCCCTTGGTATGTATTCTGTCCTCCTGTGGATTTATTTTGCTCATTATCAAATAAGATATAAGTTAAATCGACTTCATCCGCATATCTACCAGCTGTAGTTAAGCCACCCATATGCATAACAAATTCAGCATCACCGCCACAGATAATGACTTTCCTACCTGCTTTAGCTGCGCCAAAGCCAACACTCAACGCTCCACCCATATTGCCTGCCATATAGAAATTGTTTGTATCAGGCATGAAACTATACATTTCTCTTGCAGCATTACCTGTCGTACCGATGAATAAAACATTCTTGCCCTTGAATTTCTCGTTCAACAAGGTTAGGAACTTACTTCTAGGTGTGTAAGCCGATAAATCAAGTACATGTTCATTTTTCAACTTAACTTTATCAAAACTATCTTTTTTAATAACGCAAATTGTATGAGTTTTATTACAATCATTAATTTGAGAAATGGCATTATCTAAATCTTGATTATCCAAAATATGCTGCTGGTATCCATAAGCAGCAATTAGTGTTGGCAACTCTGTTGCCAAGTGCTGGTGCTGTATCTCACTATCACCTTCTTTATAAGTTCGCCAACTTGTGAGAATTGGAAAGGTGACATCATACGGCTTTAAAAGACTGGTAATACAGCTTGCCATATTAGTTAACCCTGATGACTGAACAATTACAATTGGATTTTTACCTGCCATTTTGAGTCCAGCAGCAATAGAACAGGCAACAGCTTCACTCGCTGCTGGCAAATATTCTATACTGTCATTATTAATCGCTTCATTAATGACATTCTTTGCAAAACTACAAGGCACAACACACAGATGTGTGTAATTATTCTCTATTAAAGCATTAACAAAATCTACTGTATTAAGCGCCATTATTTTGTACCAGGAATAAACTCTAGTATCTCTTTAATACTCATGCAGTTTGGTTCAGCTTCAAGACTTCTACCATTTTCAAGTACAGACTTTGCAACATTTAACATTGCCGGGTAAGCAGCGCGCAACATATGATTTGCTGTTACAACAACATTCACACCCATATCGATAAATTCTTCAACTGTTACTGCATTAAAACTAGTTGGAACAACTAGTACCGGTGTTATTGTGTCGGTTACTCTGAACTTTTGCATGAATTCCATAATTTCTGCTGGATCTTTGTGACGAGAATGGATCATAATTCCATCAGCACCTGCTTTAATATATGCCTCTGCTCGAATTAAAGCATCTTCCATACCCGCTTCCAAAATAAGTGACTCAATACGAGCTATAATCATAAAATCATCACTAATTTGGGCAGTTTTACCACGTGAAATCTTATTGCAAAAGTTTTCAATACTATCTTGGGTTTGTGTAACATCATTACCAAATAAAGAGTTCTTTTTAAGCCCTGTTTTATCTTCAATCACAACAGCACTAACCCCAGTTCTCTCCAAACTTTTAACGGTAAATTCAAAATGCTCTGTTTTTCCACCTGTATCAGCATCAAAAATCATTGGCTTAGTGGTTACTTCAAACACATCATTTACGGCGTTGATGCGTGAAGTCATATCAATTGCTTCAATGTCAGGCTTTCCTTTTGCTGTTGAGTCCGTCAATGAACTAGACCAAATGCCATCAAAACTTACATCTTCACCATTGCGCTCAACTACTGTATTCTCTGCAATTAAGGCGCTGAGTGCGTTATGGGCTTCTAAGATACGAACGATAGGCTTGCTCTTAATCAGCTGTCTCAAACGACCAAGACGATGCACGGTAGTCACACCCAGTTTCATTAACTGATTTTTTAGGTTTTTATCGCTGATGTCAGAACTATATTTCACTTCTATCAACTCCCCTCCCCACTCACTCAACAAATCAATCACTTCTTGTCTGTATTTAGATTGCTTGCCATCCTTCCAGTCATCACCATGAACCACGAAATCAGGCCTTATCTTGGCAAGATTGTCTTTGTAGCTTGCACTTTCTTGTGGCACAACATCTGCTACCATTGAAAGGCTCTTGATAACATCTGCACGCTGCTGGTATTTAAGGTACACCGCATCATTCAATTCATTAATCGCTGTTGATGTCAACAATCCAACAGTTACTTTGCCATACTTTGACGCTTCATTTAAAATATTAACATGTCCTGCATGTAACAAATCTGCAATCATTGATACGTAAACTTTTTTCATCCAAAAACTCCTATTTTTTTTAAAATTTAACTAAATTATTTTATATATAAAATTCTTAATTTATTTATCTTTTGAGACTTTATAGTAAATTAAATAAATCCAAAAGAAACCACCTAACGAACTATAATTGAAAAAAATAAGGCTACTTACAGCAAAAGAATCAAAGAAAACATTTGAATTATCTTTCTTTATGAAAATATCTTTAATGGAGGTTAATTGGACCGATAGTATACCCAATATATATAGCAATCCCAAGAAGCCAAAGGGTGTTGCATATTCAAAATATGTGTTATGTGGACTTACTACCCTATCAGTATTAATAAAACTATGGAAATTATTCAATTCATGGCTGATATTATCTTGATATAAGCCACCCATCAAGCCAAATTCTACAATGTCTTTATCAAACATCAATTTAGCTTGAGTTCCAGGTCCAAATCCGATGGGAAAACTCTCCTGAAATAGTTGATAAGATCTTACTGACAATACTATGCGATGCATTGTTGACTTAATGGTGCTTTCATTGGTATTTTGAAATAGATAAAATGAAAGGTATAAACTTGAAAAGGTTAGAAAAATGATAAAAATACTTCTACGAACTCTAAATAAAAAGATAGGATAAATAAGTGTTGATCGATAAATCAATATCAGATAAACAATAGACAACGATAGAATTGAAGTTCTGTCTTTAGTTGCAATAACAGCAAACATAAATAATGCTAACCATAAGAACACACTACCTTTAGTTAAATTTTTAGATAAGTAGAGATGCGAAATACAACCCGCTATTAAAAACTGGCCTGCAATAATGTAAGAGTTAATGCCGCCATTAAATCTATATTTAGATGCGGCATCCGATGCAAGAAAATTAAAACTATTTGGTAGTATATAGAACAAGAAAGATGCAATAATAATAAAATATGAAACATATTTTATTATTATTAGACTCTTGATTAATTCTTCTTTTTGAGCGATTAAAATTACAACTGATGAAAATGCTATCGATAAATATTTTAAAGAAGAATTAAGCTCCCAATAAACCGGTGAAATCCTTTCCATTAGACCTAATTCATGGATTAAATAGATAAAAACTACATATATTATCAATAAGGATTGCAAAAGAATAGCATGTTTAGTATTTTTAACTCCTTTATATCTTAAATTTTTTCTAAAAAATAAATGCGTCAAACTATAAAAAAGAGCTATTGTGTAATAAATCTCTAAGCCAAATCCAAAATTTGTTAAAAATAACGAAATGACATAAAATATAACTAATACTGGAGCTCCATAAAAAGCATTTATACTTCTCATTTCAAGCTATATAAACTCTTAATCTTGAACGTAAATTAAATTAACAATTGACTGTATAGAACTGAATTTCATAAAGTTCTCTTGAGTAATGGAGATAGCATACTTTAATTCAATTTCTGAAATTATAGACATATAAGCCAATGAATCCCATTGTGCTATAGCATCTTGCGTAGAATTTTTATCAATATTATTAGATTTAGTTAGGTTTTTTACAATAACCATAATTTCGTTTGTTAAGTTTTCTTTATTGCTCATATTAAAGTTTTTCAATGCTAATGTATTTAAAAGTGTTATCTACCATAAGACCTATATGATTATTATTTAACACAATTATATAGTCTACTGTATTTCTATCAATATCGCCAGGGTGAATAATTGGAATTTTTCCATTACAAAGAAATCTTCCAATTTTATTTTTATCATTATCTAGTGCGCAAGAAATCTTATCAATTAAAAAGGGGAAATTAAAAAGAAAAAGTGTTGTAGCGCCTCCGGCGCCAAAAATAGCTACACTGCCACTACGCACATCTTTAAATTTTTTCTTTAATATTAAATGATATCTTCTAATATTATTCTCAAGATTATGAACTTGCGCCAAACTATTGGTATTTATTTTAGCATTGGAAGCATTGTCATCAAAACAAAACTCGGCTAATAATACACTATCATTAATATAAAAATTATTACAAGTAAAACCGTACCTCCCTAAAAAAGAAATTAATGATTCTTTGGTAAATAAACTTATATGCATATGAAAAAGTGTGTAATAAGGTATTTGTTCACTTTCTACTGAAAAGTTTGGCACTTCAATTATCAGCTTACCCCTCTCTTTCAATAACTTTTTTATTTTTTCAAGGGCAAGACCAGGATGATTAAAATGCTCTAAAACATGAAACATGAAAATATAGTCAAAATCTTTTTCTCTAATTTCTAAATCAAGAAAATCTCCAATAAATTTACCCTTTAGGTTTAATGATACATCTTCATCAACACTAAAATCCGCAACCCATTTCTCTGATTCTATAGGTAATACCCCTGTAAAGGAATTTCTTCCTCCGCCAATTTCCAGTACTTTAGTATTGTCAAATAAATTTAGATTTCCTTTTGTAAGAATTTTATAACGACTTATATTCTGGTCAAAATTTTCAATATTAAAAGCCTTATCTCGATATATTTGAGAAATAAACTCTTGATCCATCTTCTGCAACTGCATATGACCACAATGATCGCAAACATAAAGTAACACATCATCCAATCTAGTGGTCTCTTCTTTGGGTAGGGGCCAAATATACAAAGGAAAGCCTTTTCTTATACTGGTGTATTTGTTAACAACTGTATTGCATGATCTGCAATAAACCGTAGACTTGTCTATTTTTTCAATAGTCATTTTTACGAATACTCTAATTCGATATTGCTTGAAATATAGTTTATTAAATCAAAATACCTATTTACAGAATTTTCATTATCAAAATATGCATGAAGATATACATCACACCCTTTAATATAGCTATTCTCTTTAACAATAACAGCTGAATATTTTGTATTTTGATGATCTTCAGGCCCTGTATCATTATCTTGGATTGCAATTAGGCCTTTAAGTTTTCCATTGAGGCATTCATTTTCCAATATCCTCCAAAAATGCTCATTCAACTTATTTTTAAAACTATATCTATAATCAATCATCGATACTCCTGTATATGGAATAAGTGTGTAATTAACGTTAAAATTATCAATTGTTGTGCAGCTCAATAACTTAGGTGAAATCTGAGATAAAGTACATTTTTTTCTTTTAATTGGCGTCTCTTTTAGGCCGGGAGTTGCAATATATCCATTTTTCAACTGATACGCAGGTACATTATGAATTACATTCACATCAGATGAAATAACTTTAAATTTCTCATCTAAAAAGTTCGTCAAAGGGACGAACGCATTGATAGTACAAGATCCGTATGAAATTACATCACTTTCCGATTTATACTCATTATGATTAAATCCATAGACTAACATTTGATCTGCATTCATCGATGTTGCCGAGATTAAAACTTTTTTTGTATTCTTTATTTTAAATTTTCTCGCAAGATTTGCGTCTGTATATTGCCCTGTACATTCCAAAAAAATATCAGGCGATCCAAGCCATGAAACTTCTTCTGATTTTTTGTTACTATATTCTATTTTGTATATATCATTAAAAATCAATAGATTCCCTTCAATTCTGACATGAAATCTATTGTATATTTTAACGTATGGATCATTATTGATAATGTCCAACGCTTTATTAATATCTAGCATATCATCATTTATATATTTCAATTCAAAAGCACTCTCCTCTTCTGATTCTAAGTAATAGTTCAGAAGGTGTAATCCAAATCTACCAAAACCATTCATTCCACATTTTATTTTTTTCATATTATTTTTTTTAAATTTAAATTATTACCCTCAACTAAAGAAATGATAGCTCGCTGTCCAGAGTCAATGCTAAACACCTTATTAAGAAATTTAATACCTCTATTATCTGAAAGTTCAATATCCGCTCCAACTAAATTAGCCAAATTAGCCAAATATTTTGACATTTGCATGTCGGTACCATGAGTTTTAAAAACCTCCAACCTATTAATAGAATTAATTTTAAGGAGTTTATCTTCAGGTTCAGTTTTTTCATATCGATCTGCCACTATACGATTATCATCAAATGCAACAATGTAGTCATCAATAACTAAATAATCCATGCACCCTTCCAAAAGATGCTCTATTGCTTGTCGTGGTGTGGAAATTGTCGATATTCCATGACGATTAAAACTTGTATTTAACAATACAGGTACACCTGTTATTTTTTTAAACTCATTGATCAACTCCCAATATAATAAATTTTCAGATTTTCTAACTACGTGCACTCTCGATGTTCCATCAACATGTACTGCCGATGGAACCTTGCTTGACATAGTAGATTTTATATCAAATGCAACTTGCATGTACGGAGAATAGTGACTTTGCTCAACCCAATCGCTATATTCCCCTTCTAAGATTGAAGGTGCATACGGCATAAACCAGTCACGTTTTTTTAATAGTTGATTAATTCTTTCTTTAGATTCCATTTTTCTAGGATCAGCTACCAGCGATCTATTGCCAAGTGATCTAGGACCAAACTCACCCCTACCTTGAAACCAACCAACTGTCTTCCCTTCTGAAAGTATCTTAGCAACAGTTTTTGCAATTTTCGAATCTTTACAATAAATTAATCTATGTCGATCTAACACCTCTTTGACTTCTACATTTGAAAACGAAGGGCCTAAATATGCAGACAAGATATTAGACGGTTTATATTGATCAATTCCCTTATTTTTTACATATAAAGCGGCGCCTAATGATAAACCAGAATCAGATGGCGCCGATGGAAAGTAAACATTTTCAAATCCAACATTGAGCAACTCTTTATTTAAGGAAACATTTTGAAATAACCCCCCACTAAAAACTATTTTAGTTTTATTAGTATGCTGCCTTAATAATTTAACTAATTTAATAACTGATTCTTGTAATATTTTCTCACCTGTTGCAGCGACATCATGAGGAAGATACTCAATGCATAATCTAAGAACATTAGTATCGCTTGGAAATTGGCTAAATATTTTAGTTCTGTCATATGAATCGGCACGAATCTTTTCAAGATTTATACCAGTTTGACTAAATCGCTTTCTTTTAAACTTGACGCCATCATTTTCACTAATTGTGATTAGTTTAGATAGATCTTCTTTCAATTTAGGCTGAACAACTCCATAAGACGCTAGTCCAGATGTTTTTCCATTGTCATCACCTGAAAATCCAATTGCATCAGTAACAAAAGAATGATAATTTGCAATTGTATCCACTCCAGTAGATTCAAACTTTACATTAAAATTATTTTTTGAAAATTCTCCAAATACGTAGCCACGTTGATCGCCAAAATCTCCACCACCATCCATACATAAAAACGCACAATCAGTAAAATCTGAGCCGTATACTGCAAGTGATGCATGACTTAATTGATGTTCTACAAAAAAAACATGCTCTCTATACCATTCTTCAAACTCATTACGCGTGCCATCATAAGCCTTAAAATACCAGCTAAACAATAAATAAAAATCTTCTATATTCACCTCTGTTTTAGGTGTAGGAAATACCCACTTTTCTACTTGATTTGGAAGAATACCCAACTCCTTAAACCCAAGCATTAAAGACCTTTCTGGAAATTTTGGAGTTCCGTCATTTTTTATCGAAGTTATTTTACCTTCCTCATAGGAATATATTTTATCATCATGAATAAGACTAGAATTAAACTCGTGCCTATCTTGTCCATCAAATGGACAGGGGTACATAGCTGCAATTATCATATTTTCCTTATATAATTTAATTTAATTATTTTTCATTTCAGCAATCAACTCTAATATTCATTTGATATAAGCTTGATTAGACTCTTTGAGAAGATGTTGGTCATCAGTATGGAGTAAATTCAAAGATATTTGATTTCCATTAATTAATTTTGATAAAAAAAATAAAACTAGAAATAAGCATTATATCTAAAAATAGGCATATCTCCACTACTTTGTCATTATAAATGAATAACGATCTAAATTAAACAAGTAAAATAAACATCGCTATTAAAATACCCACAATACCCAATGAAATTGGGTGGTCTAAATATGTATTGTGTGACGATATCACTCGTCCAGAACCCATTCTTTTTCTTACATACTCTTTTTGAAAGTGAATATCATTATTTAAACTATCGCCAAGAAAAGGGGTATTATAAATTGACTCATTAAAAGGAATTTTATCACTGTACATTAATCTCACTTGAGATCCCGGTCCACCTCCCATTGGCAGAATTTCTTTGGAAATATTGACACCCCTAGTAAAAAGTAGATAACGATCCACTAATGACTAAACAGACATAAAATTATTTCTATCTCCAAAGTTAAGCATTGAGAAATATACCAAGGACAGCATTAAAGTCAACTTTATGAGGAAGCTAATTTTCTTAAATATACTTAAAATCAATACTTTTAGATTGCCGCCTCTATACAAAACAAATAAATTAATAATTAATGTTTGAGCCTCTGAAGTACTTTTTAAATACATAAGGGTAATGCGTCTTTACAAATATAAACTCTTTCAAAGTTGCCATTAATTTTTCCAATTGGCAAACTGCCTCCTTTTAGCCATAGGTCAACTGCATCTTTCTTTGTATGGCCACTAATCACTTTAAAAACATACCTTGATTGGTTAAATCTTGAATATGACATACTGATTCTATTTTTTGGATATTTTGGAGAATTGCATTCAACTACAACACTTTTATTTTCATCATAAAAATGGCTTGGAAATAATGATGCAGTGTGGCCATCTTCACCAATACTCAACAAAACTATATCGAAATCTCCTACACTCTTTAGCACATCTTCATAATGAGTAGAGGCCCTATCAGGGCCTAATTCAGCATGTGTAAAGTGGATATTTTGCTTTGGTATTTTACTATGATCTAACCAAATCTTATTAATCATATGGTCATTTCTATTTATATCTTTTAATGGCATACAGCGTTCATCCCCTATATAAACTTGCCACTTACTCCAAGTAGATTTTGAATTATTTAGAACTTTATAGAGACTTGTTACACTTTCACCGCCAGCTAAAACTATTCTAAAAATATCATTTAATTGGATTGATTTTTCAGCAATATCCAGAATATCACATGCTAATTGCTCTGAAAGCTTATCAATATCTGCAAAGATAAGCCAATTATTCATTAACACTATCTGACCTCTCCATTGATTCAACAAATAATTGTGACAAATGTGTCGATTTAATTTTAAATACATCTAAAATTTGCTTTCTACAGCTTGTTCCTGTTGCTATTAATACGTCTTGAGTATTAACCTTCTCCATGTAGATATCTAAAGAATTATGCGCTATTTTTTCTGATATTTTTAAATGTTTGTAACCAAATTCTCCAGCCATACCACAGCATCCGCTATTAATAATTTGCATTTGACCTTCTGAAATTAATTTCAATACCTTTATGAGATTACCTGTATCTGTTAGAGATTTTTGATGACAATGTTCATATACCCATACTTTAGAAGTTAATGCGTTTAATTTTGGTAATAGCTCTAATTTATTTAGTTTCAATAGCAGCTCCTCAAATAACAAAACCTCAGGAAGTTTACCATCTATTAGATTTTTAGCCTCATCACGCCAAACTAACACCTCACTGGGCTCAATACCTACAACAAAGTCATTTTTAGAAATGCTACTAAGTTGAGAATATAATACCTCAAGTTCATCTTTAGCCTCATTAAGTAGACCATGAGATATCATGGCCACAATTGAATTTTTGGGGAAAATAACCTGAATATTAACCTTGCACTTCTTTAATAAGTTAAGTACGTTTTGGCCAATATTGACATCATAATATTGGGTGAATATATCAGCTACCACCCAAACAGTCACACTATGACTTTCATTATTAGACTTACAGTCATCCCACCAATCACTCAATGACTTTTTTTGCAATAAAGGCGGCTGCCTCTCAAACCCAATAAGCTTCTTACCAAGAAATGAATTTTGTAAAAAATTAAATGTATTTGGGGTCTTGAGCCCGATTTTTAAAATACTCCCTAGATTTTTTATATGCCATGACTTAACATAACTACCTATACTTCTAATCTGAAATAAGTATTCAGATTTTAACTTTGCCATATCTACATTTGCTGGGCATTCGTTCTTACATGCCTTACATGCTAAACATAAGTCTAGCGCCTCTTTCAGTTCTCTGCTTTTAAGACTTTTAGTCGGGTCTTTTGAAGATAAAGCCTTCCTTAATAAATTGGCACGCCCCCTAGTGGAAAACTCTTCGCTTCTAGTTGCCCTGTACGATGGACACATAATTCCACCAATAGATTTTCTACATACTCCCGCTCCATT
>Ga0066608_1000672_pt1 | contig 20135 bp, 19 predicted proteins | sample SaaInlV_DNA_135m_FD_60377 | JGI IMG/M metagenome (GOLD analysis project Ga0066608, IMG submission 60377) | Marine microbial communities from expanding oxygen minimum zones in the Saanich Inlet - SI075_LV_DNA_135m | ecosystem: Environmental > Aquatic > Marine > Unclassified | place: British... | reverse complement strand
AACGGAATGCAATTTCTAAAAAGGAAAATCAGTGAAGCTCTTGTGTGCATTTGTTATCTAATTGCTCTTGATGGAAATGGATTGCGCGATCGTATGGATGGTGATGATGATACTCATTATAGTAAAATGTTGCTCCCAGTATTTATTATGTACGGAATCCAAATTCTTTTTGAGCAATTATCAATTATGTATACGTCGGTGATTGAATCAATTATGTATACGTCGGTGATTGAATCTCATGGATGTTTGTCATGGTTTTCTCAATCAATCGGTCATATTATTTACGGATGTTCTTGGAGAGTATTCGTATTCCTAGTAATTCTTTTCGCAGATGGTTACAATATTGAGGCATGGGAAGTATGTATTCCACATATCGTTTGCACTATCGGCCTAATTGTTATCACATTGATCCTTTTGATGGCAGGATGTGGATCTACATGTATGAACATTGTAAGTGATCTAAATTATATTCGGGATCAAACCAAAAATTCTCCGAAAGTCACAAATGCGATGTCTGGTGATATTATTGGAAAGATTGCCATGCAAGTAGGAGAGCCAGTAGCAGATGTTTCCGCTAACGTATAAAACTTTATTTATTAAAATGACCTATTTTTTATTTATTTTTAAATAAAAAATTGATTATTGAAGATCAAGATAAGATCTATATTTAATAATATACATTATATCGCCTTAATTATGGGTGTCAAAGGATTACTAGGTTTAGTAAAAACACATGCTCCAACAGCAAAACAAACAATTCCAAAAAGTGATTTACGAGGAAATGTTATAGCAATTGATGCAATGTTATTTTTGTACAAATCGATTATAGGAATAAGACAGACTGGGAAAGATTTAACAGATTCGTCTGGAAGAATAACAAGCCATCTTTATAAGATTTTTCAAAAGACAATATCACTACTGAGAGATGGTATTTTTCCGATATTCGTTTTCGATGGAAGGCCACCATCTATAAAAAGACGTCAATTAAAGAAAAGAAGAGATACTAAGAAAAAAGCAATAAAAAAATTAGAATCTAGTGAATTACTCACTAAAGAGGAAAAGATTAGATATTTTAAAAGAAGTTTTCAAATGAAACCTTATATTATAAAAGATTGTCAACGATTATTGGATCTTTTGGGAATACCATACGTCCAAGCGCCAGAAGAGGCTGATTCACAATGTGCAGCATTGGCTATATCAAAAGACTCTCCCGTGACATATGTAGCAACGGAAGATGCAGATATTTTGGCATTCAAATCGTCTATATTAGTAGGATTTATGAATGAAAAAACTGTTACAAATGTCAATATCGATATTATATTGAGTTCTTTTGGTATTAATTTTAGTCAATTTATTGATCTATGTATTCTTATGGGTACAGATTATTGTCCAACAATTGCTGGAATTGGCCCAACTTTAGCATTGGCCGGAATGAAAAAACATAAAACAATGGAAAGTTTTTTAGACGAATTAAAATATAAAAATGAAATTGCAAAAGATGAAAACAAACCTCCACCTTTTAGAATACCGAATGATTTTATGGATAAAAGAAATGAAACTCGCAATTATTATATTTATAACGCACTGGTTATAGAACCAAAAGAAATATCATTCAAATGGAAAGAATGTAGATTAGAGGAGACGATTGAGTTTTTATGCAAAGAACGTGATTTCGAAAAAAGGTTTGTTGTAAACAATTTATATCAAATTCAGAGATTGAGATGTATAACTCAATATCCAGAAGACAAATCATCTATTGTCAAAAAAAGAAAACTGCCACGCAAATTCGATAGAAGGAATAAATGGAGATGAAAACTTATTTGATATTTATTTATCAAATAAATAAAATTTTACAATAGTATTTATCATTGAACTACATAATGAGGATTAAATGAAACTGAATTATTAATATCAGTACGAGATTGCATATTTTGAGGTTGCATATTTTGAGGTTGCATATTTTGAGGTTGCATATTTTGATTTAAATTTGATTGTTCTTGTTTTTGTTTATCTTCTTCATTTTTTTTATCTTCTTTTGACCATTTAGTCCACAATAAATACAATACTATCAATGCAACAATAACAAGTATACCATAAAATATTTTTCTTGTTATTTTTATACCATATATTTCCAAAAATGGATCATTTATATCGAGTGATTTACTTGGACTACTTGGACTATTATGATTATTTGTTTTTGGTACAAATACAGGTTTTGTCGGAACGATATTTTTTTTAGATTTTTTAGGCAAAGATGGTCTTTTTTCTTCAGACGTATTACTTAATAATGGTCGTACTTTATGTTTTTTTGGCAGTATACCATTATTATTACGCGAATCTTCTTTGGATTTATTCATAATATTGTTATATAATATCGTCATACTAGAATTTATTGATTTTGAACGAGATAAATAAATCTATATTAATTTTTAATTAATGTAACCTTCTGTTTCCATGATTTTATCCACTTTTTTCCATAAATCTTCAAAACTCCCATCATTATCTACAAAATATTCACAGTTTTGTATTTTGTCAATCATAAGTTCTGATTCGTGGCAGTCGTCACTTGTATCATACCCTGGTCGTTTTACCTTAATGACAATACCGCCAAGATCATGTATTGCATCAACCTCATCTGGAAATCGAAGATCTGGAACAACCAATTTTGCATTCGGATCTTCTTTCAACATACGTTTGTAAAATGTTACAATTACTTTTACCCAAAATCCAGGACCAAGGCCCTCGATTAATTCTCCCATATGTCCTCTGAAAAGATCTGTTCCTACAAATTGTAACACTTGTCTTGGCGTAACACCCCATTCTTCGTCAATAACTTCCTTTAAATCACCATATACTTGTTCTTTTGTAAAACCAAAAATTTTCATTGAACCTTCTTTTAACGAATCAGCAAAAGATCTTTTTATAAATCCGTATTGTAGTAAGTTATCAGCGATCGTATCTTTGCCATTTTGTTTTCTACCGGTAATACCTATTATAGTCATGTTGTTTTCTTTTTTAACCATAATATCACATTTTTATTCATTAATTTTTTCAAATTTTTGTTTTGTGAAATACAAAAAAATTGATTTTATTTTATAAAATTTAATCAGTATTATAGTAATTTATAGATAAAATGTGGAAATACGAATTGCCAAATACAAATAATCCTCCAAAAAAAATACCATTAGATAATACTTTTATAGAGGAAGATATGGTAAAAGGATATTATCGAACTTCAAAAAATAAAGAGAAATTTCATCAATTCAATCAATACAATAAATTAATGCCTTATGGATATATGAACGAATTAGATAAATCTTATAAAGAAGAAATGTATGGTCAATATACAAAACGATTTTACAATAAAAAACCAATTAATTATTTTACATCATATATTCCATTTTTTCCAAATACATTTTTTCCATTTTTAGAATTATTAAATATAATTAAACCGAATCTAAATAATTGTAAAATATTTGTGAACGATAATAAAGAACATCAAGGGGCATTAGAAGCATTGTTTAAATATTCGGAAACAAATTTATTTGGATCAGAAACTGAAATAGTAAAATTGTGTATTGATAGAAAATCTTATTCGTGTAACGAAAATAGATTCAATAAAATTTATCAAATTCAAATTCATACTTTCCCACCATGTAAATTCAAAAGTGTATGTGATTATTACAAAGGAAAAAAGAATCAACCAAATATTGTAATAAGTGATACATACGATATTATTAATAACATAACATTTTTGAAATTAATTAAAAACGGGGGAAAAGCAATAATACGAATTTCGATTAAAGAATTATATCAATTGCAGTTGTTGCGATATTTATTTGGTAAAATAGAATTACACAAACCAAAATGTCAACATCCATTGGATCCGTCAATATATGTAGTACTTTCTGATTATATAGGAGAAAACGGGAATAACATAGAGTCATTTGTGTTACAACCAAATTTTCAATACGAACAAGATGATATATTAAAAGAATTAGTAAACAAATTGGTTGCAGATTATAGAGAAAAAATGGTAAAATATTTTGATAAAAATAATTCAACAAAAAATATCGGTAATAAATATTTAGATAAATGGGTCACAAATAATAATATGATAACAAATTCGGATTTTAAACTTAATTTTCAACCTCCGAGTTTTTCGAGTCTCATGTTTCCAAATATTGAACAGCCAAAGAATTTATTTCCATGTAAGTCAACACATGTTCAATATAATGAATTATTAGAGATCAAAAAAGAACTTAATAAATATAAAAGATTAATTGATACAAAAGAGCAAGATGTGACAATCAATAGTAAACTTGATATAATAGATTGGAATAAACTAACAGATGATATTGATTATTGCAAAACAATAAGAAGAAATCTTCGAAATTTAGATTTAGAGATGGTAACAAATGCCTGGATGAAATTCTATGAAATATTATCATGCACATCGTATTTTTCAAAATTAGAAAATAAAAAAACCATTAAAGTATTTCATTTGTGTGAAGCACCAGGTGCATTCATTTCGTGTATGAATCATTTTATATACACGAAAACAAATATAAATAAATACATTTGGTATGCTCAAACACTAAATCCATATGTAAATACTAATCAATCCGCTAGATTAGATGATAATTTTGGACTGATATCATTATATCCAGATAGATGGTTATTTGGAAAAAGTAATACTGGTGACATCACAAATATTAAAAATATTTTAGATTACAAAACAGATCCAAAATTAGCAAATATTGATTTGATTACAGCTGATGGGGGGTTATGTTTGGAAGAAGGTATGTTTAACGAACAAGAAAGACATGCGTCAAAACTATTATATAGTCAAATATTAACTATATTAATGATGTTGCCAAATGATAAAACATGTATATTTAAAACATATTTGCCGTTAGCAGAACCAATAACAGTATCGATGTTTTATATTTTATCTTTTTCATTTGAAAATGTAATTTTGAGAAAACCAATAAGTAGTCATCCAAGTAGTTCAGAAATATACGTGGAATGTACTGGATACAAAGGATGGAATTCTTTTAACCAACCATTTAAATCGTATTTAATAAGCTTTTTGGATAAATTTGATACACAAATAAGTTTATTTGAAAAAGATGGTATTCCTGAAGAATTTATAAACAGATTATCTGAAATTAGTAGAAACTTATGTAATCGTCAAATAATGTCAATTAAGAAAAGTTTGTATTTAAGAGGAACATATTACTCAGATAAAAAAATAAAAAAATCGATAGATAATTACAAAGACGAAATTTCAAAATTATGGATTGATACATATCTAATTAAAAAATTACCATATCATAAAAAATTAATTAGACACACATCGAAAAATTGATATTTATTTATTAATTTACAATAATTTATAATATAATTAATTAAAATGGGTTGTGTTTGTAGTTTTTTTCGTAGAATATGGGGAATGTTTGGTCGAAAATCTGTTGATGAAACTCAATGTGAAAATACGTCAGAGCAAAAAACAGGGGATGCTATGATCGAAATCCATCATATTTTTGAAGAGGCAAATAAAAAAAAAAATCCTGAGTTTTATAAAGATCTAAGATTAAAAACTGATTTGGATTTTGATGGAAGACAAACAAATCGCCCTTGATTTGGAAAAACAAAGAAAATTGTTGCTCGAGGGTAAAGGGAATCAAATCCCAGTCGTTAGTGCATACGATGATCAATCATTTGGTCCAAATTGTTCATTTACTGGACATCAATCAAAATAATTATAAAAAAATTTGATGTTTATATTTTCTCACAGTTAAAGATTTGTTTATATTTAAAGTAATAATATAGACAAAGTATGTTAAGTCTTGATAATATAATAGATGGAAAAGCCAATGACATAGTTGCTCAAACTCCACCAACAAAAATAAAAAAAACAAAAACTATTATCAAGGTTCCGTGGGTTGATAAATACAGACCATTATCACTTGATGAAATTGTTTATCAAACTGAAGTCGTCAAAATGTTAAAACAAACTTTGAAGCAAGGTAGTTTACCACATCTTCTATTTTATGGGTTACCAGGAACTGGCAAAACATCTACTATATTAGCATTAGCAAGGGAATTATTTGGACCAAAAATATTTCACGATAGAGTTCTAGAATTAAATGCATCGGACGAAAGAGGTATCGGTGTAGTTCGAAAATTGATTATAGGATTTGCAAAAAAATCAGTTGGTAATTCTGATCCAAGATATCCTTGTCCTCCATATAAAATGATTGTACTAGATGAAGCAGATGCAATGACAATGGAAGCTCAATCTGCATTAAGAAAAGTTATGGAATCGTATTCAAAAATTACTAGATTCTGTTTTATTTGTAATTATATCAATCAAATAATTAGTCCAATCACTTCAAGATGTGTTAAGTTTAGGTTTAAACCGTTAAACGTACCATCAATGTTTTGCAAGTTACAAGATATATCGGTCAAAGAATCGGTTAATATAACAGATAAAGCATTAAAAGAAATTATAACGGTATCTAGAGGTGATATGAGAAGAGCCATTATGTTGTTACAAAATCTTAAATATTTAATGCACTTTAAAGACAAAATAGTGTGTAAAAATGTTTGTGCAATGGCTAATATTATTCCTGAAAAAATTTTAAAACAGATTTGGTTTGATTATATTAAAAAAACAGTCAATGCATGTGAATTAAAACAAATAGCAGAACTCGTAACAAATTTAGGATATCCAATATCAAACACATTAGAGCAGTTGTTTACTATTTTAATTAATGATAAAACAATAAAAAATAAAAAAAAGGCTAATATGGTTTTACTATTGTCGGAATCCGAAAAAAAAATATCGGAAGGTTCGAATGAATATTTACAATTACTAAGGATATTTTGTCATTTTCACCAAGAATTTCGAGAATAGTAAATAATTTTCATTTAAAAAAAATATTTGTTTATTAGATAGATGGCAAACAGAAGACTCGAACGAGCAAATTCTCAAGGAAGCAACTCGTCAAGCGATTCACCAACAAATAATTTTAATATATCGTCATCTGCAGATATATCGTCATCTGCAGATATATCGTCCGTTGGAAATGTTAAATCGTTCAGCAAAAAGTTTATATCGAGTACTCCTCCGGCTGATTGGGGGAGTTATATGTATAAATATATAGATAAATTAAATTTGAATAGTAACGAAAAGGAAAAAATATTACCTGAAATAAAATTGTGTAATAATAAAAAACAATACAATAAAAAAAAATATAAAAAAAAAAATAAGAATAAAAAAAGAACGAAAATAAATAAAAGTAGCAATAAAAAAAATAATATACTAGATTCAGATGATGTAGATTCGGATGATGAAATCAAATCATTACCAGAAGAAGATACGTCTTGCATTTTTGTTATGGATATGTGAGAAAAGTTGAAATGAAATATTTTAATAATAAAACGATTATTAATAGAATAAATGGAAATAAACGTATTTAAAAAAGGAGAAACTGAGCCATTCAAATTTGATACATTTTTAGATTCAAGTGGCAACTGTTATATCAGCGGATTAAAAAATAAAAATGATAAATTTTTTAGTGAATTATCCACTTCTTTGCTATACCAAATAAACATCACAGGTAATAATGGAATTAGACTAGACGAAGAAAAACCTGATATTTTATCGGAATCTATTGAAAATATTTTTGGATTTCAACAAACAAAAATATTAGATATAACTGAAAATGATACTGAGACATATTTACCAGAAGATGGGGACCATATAAATACTTATCTGGAACAAGAAGATACACATGGATTTTTTGGAGACGAAAATTTAAATGAAAAAGAAGGTGATCATTATATTTTCTCTTCGTCTGGATCTGGAATAAAAGTTCCGGTATACAAAAGTGACGAAGAGATGTCATTATATGAGACTTTTATGTATGACGATAGCCGTGATATAACTGCATTAATTTTTAAAAGTGAAGGGAATGAAGTTCCAATATTTCGTTTGCGTGTATATAGTTCAGGTAAAATAGTTTTTAGACCAACCGGTGAAAAAGAAAAAGAATATATATTGGGTGTTGATCCAGATGGCACATTGATATTGATTACACCAAAGTTTATTGAACACGATTAATTTTTTTATTACATAAAAGTTTGAAAACAGATAATACTAAAAATTAATATATGGATAAATTAGATTACGTGAAAGCACTTAGAAATTTTAAAAACGAAAATACAAATAAGCACCCAACTACAAAAAAAGAAGCAAGTGTTCATAAATATAAATTTTGGAATTCACAACCAGTTTCAAAATTAGGAGAATCAAATGCATTATTTAAAAGTATTGATTCTGATTTAACCGCTACACAAGAACAACATAAGTTGAACAAAGATTTTTATTGGAAAAAGTTTGATAGGTCTGACATAAATAATATATCTAATTTTTTAAAAAAGAATTATTCGACAGATAATCATAATGAATTTCGGTTGACATATGATAAAGAAAGTCTAGAACATCTGCTTTTTGATTTTAAAGAATCACTTAATATCGGTGTGTGTGTAAAAAAGAATGATCTTATTGTTGGATTTATATCGTCAAGAATAATAAAAATGCAAACTGGGCAAAAACAAAATGATTTCTCATATATAAATTTTTTATGTGTACATTCGAAACTAAGAGGAAAAAGATTAGCGCCTGTATTAATAAAAGAAATTACAAGAATTATTGTACAAAATGGTATTGACAAAGCAATTTATTCGTCACACACTTATTTGCCAACACCATCTATAAGCACATCATCATTTCATAGACCGTTGAATACCAAAATATTGTTAGACACAGGATTTACAAATATTCCCGACAAAGTAACTCATGATCAAATGGAAAAGGCGTTTACATTAAATGATAATTTTAGGTATAAATACGACAAAATGAAAAAAGAAGATATCCCAATTTGTTTACAAATATTAACAGAATATTTAGACAGATTTACTGTTCATCAAATATGGAATGAAAAAGAATTAGAAACGGAATTACTAAATTCTTTTGTTAAATCATATGTAATCAGAAATGAAGATGGTGAAATAGAGGATTTTATAAGTTATTATATTGTTCAATGTGATTCATTGCATTTTAAAGGAACGAAAATTAATATAGCAAATTTATTTTATTTTACAGATAGTAAAAATAGGATATATAATTTGTTAGGAGATACACTAAAACTAGCAAAAAAAGATGGTTGTGATATATTTTCGACTAATAATATTATGGGTATAAGGGATATTTTAGATAATTTGTTATTTTATGAAGTTGGTGGTAATTTACAATATTATTTTTATAATTGGAGTTCTCCGACACTAAAACCCGAACAGATTGGTTTTACAATTTATTGAGACAAATAAATTCCACAACGAAAAATTGATTTATATAATGGATAAATATATGAATCAATATATGATTTAATTATAGAAATATAATGTCAGAATCACAAGACTCGTCTCTAGACTGCTCAATTGATTCAACTAGATTATCGGAAATACAACCTTTTACTGTATATGATATACCTGAAGATATTGTTGCATATGATGGAACAAACGAAGAATTAACAAATTTATTAAGCTCGTTAACATGTAGCCCAATGGAAGTATTAAATAAACTTATGGAACATTATGAAGAATTAAATCAAATAAATCCTAGCGGAAAGGAATTTTGTTCAGTTACAAGTAAAAAATTGGAAATGTTGAAAAGGAACTATTTGATAAAACAAGCTCAAGAAAAATCCGAAGCACAACCTGCTTAATTCTTAACGAGCATACCTATTCATGGCTCGCATGTGTTTATTACATTTTTGTTCTAATTGGTTTACCCGATCGACGAATATATTAGTTACATTTGATATACGATCATCTAAATTTTTATTTATTATATCAATAACATCTGAATCATAATTTATATTTATTGGTCGAAATGATGTTTCTGGTAAATTTATTTTTGCAAATATTTTTTCCATATCATTAATTTTTTGATTTAAATTTGTGAGCAAATCAAATATTTTATTGATATATATTTCATTTTTTTTGGACAATTCAGAATCTTTTAATTGATATTGTTCATATAATGTAAAATCACTGTGCAATTCATGTACATCATCATCAGACAAATCGTCAATAGGACTATTTGACATTTATATATAGTATTATAAATAATATTAAACAACCAACGCATAACTAAAAAATTGAATTAATTAGATGCTGAATATTGCATATTACACTAAATTACATAATTTTATTACAAGTAATAGACTAATATAATTAATTATGTCAGACATTACCCTTATTTTCGATTCTACTGTGATTGGGGAAAAAGTGGTTGGAAGTGAAGAAAATGTTTCGGTTGGGTGTTCTTTAAGAGGAAACCCAACAAGTATTTCGGAAGGAAAAAAAGCACATTTTGTAATTTTGGTTGATCGATCTGGAAGTATGGAATGCCCATTTAATGGACCACCAGCAGATGTACATTTACCAGCAGTATCTGAAAAAGAAGAGGACGAAGATGAGGCTGAAGATGAGGCTGAGGATGAGGCTGAAGATGTTGATGTTGACTCGTATGGTTCTGTACCAATTCATCCTGCTTGCACAGCATTGACTGGTGCGGCCGTGCTACCATGTCCACAGGTACCTGTATTACACAAACAAATTACATCTATGCCACCTTCAATGTATTCACATTCACGGAGGGGAGTGTCAGGAGCTCCACATTCACGTAGAGAACTATCAGGTGCACCACATTCGTCTTTCAGTAGCTCAATATTTGCATCGAGACAAAGTCAGGGTCCTTCTAATAGCAGGTTTCGCGTTTGCGATCGGGCCATACGAAAAATGTTAGATTTTTATGAAAGTATTGAAGGAGATGAATTTAGTATTTTTGTAACTATTATTAGTTTCGATAATGTTGTAGAAATTGTGTGTGAAAATATGTCAATGAGTGACAAACCTGGTATAATGCATTTGAGAGAAATTTTGGAAAATTCAATTAGGCCCAGAAATTCAACAAATATTAAATCGGCTCTCGCTAAAGCAGTTGAAATAGTTGATGCACATGAAACTCCAGGACAAGATTCCCATATTTTCTTAATGACTGATGGATACGATAATTGCAACGCAAATCGTTGGTTGGAGGGGAAATATTTTGAAGATAAACCTCGAAGTGAAATTGGTGCCGATTTTGTCGCATCAGGAAAGAAACCGATATGCACGTGTCTTGGTATTGGACGCTCATCTGATTATGATTGTGCTCTTTTGGAAACTTTGTCGGATACTGTTCTTGGAGCATATTCTGCAACTGAAATGAATGATTATATGTTGGCAACTGCACTTGGCGTATCAACAAATATTGCAAAAAAAATTTCAGTTGAATTTCCTGCATCAATTAATATCACTTCTTTACTAAATCTAGAAGAAACAGAACATGGAAAAAAGATTTCATTGCTTAATTTGACTATGTCACAGCGTATTCCAATATATTTTTCTTCTGTTCCGAATGAATTTTTAACAGAAATCGAGGAAGGAAAATATAAGTTAAGTATTCCAATGAAAATTAATTATACAAAAGCGGATGATTCAACGTCAATCGAATACATTCAAAATCTGGAATGTATTGTTAATACTGTTCCAGAAATCTTATTGTCGAAACCATGGAAAACATTTTGCGATATATTCCACGAATTTAAAAGTACAATGTCCGCAGACGAAAACATTGATGTACATCGTAAACATATAATAAGACTAAATAAAATAATGATAGAACAAAAACCATCAGTTGATCATGAGCTGTATCTGTTTTGGTCTGATTTAGGAAATCATATACAAACACATTTGTCTTCAGTTCAACCATCAATTGGAGAGCATGCTTACAATGAACTCAGGCATCATACTGCAGTCGCTTCGACACCATTATCTTCAGGTCAAACAATGTCTGGAGGAGCATGTTTGGTAAGAGCAGTAACTGAAGCAAGTCGAGAATTTAAGACAGGCCATGTTCCTAAAACATCTAATCTAATGAGAGCTCTTTCTGCACCAGCACCTCCAGAAGTTATGTGTGCTAAATTGCCTCCTCCAATGCTACCACCTATTAAACGTAAAGACAAACATATACATTTTCTACTAGCACCAGTTACAGCACCAATTTTAAGACTTGCTGATACAGCGGTAGGTTCTCATTCTGAAAGAATGATGTGTATGATTTGTACGACCGAACCAAAAATTGTTATCGCAAAACCTTGTAACCATCTCATTTTTTGCAAAAAATGCATGATAGATGCACTGTCGTTTGGAAAGGGAACTACTGAATGCCCTGTGTGCAGAGCATTGGTAACGGGCCACGTCGAATTAAAGAACAAATTTGACGGACTATCTTCTGCACCAAAATGCGAAATGTGCAATATTAGAACAGTTGATACGATTTACAAATGCCATCATATGGTGGTTTGTTCGAAATGCGCACCAAGTATTATTGGTTGTCCGTGTACTAAATGTTTCAAAAATGTTACTGGATTTGATAAAGTATTTTATTAGATAATTTTTTGGTTGTGTGAAAAATAAAAAGTTGATTTTTTTATAGATGAGTAATTATAATATATTGTCAAATGTTGTAATTATATGAAAGGCCGTCTACCAATTCATGTATCACCAGAACAGTTGTGTTGGTTTGCACTTCAAAAATCGGGAAATGTATCATTGGCACCTAAAGCCGATGGTATTCGTAAAGAAATTATTATAAATGGTGTAATATGTGACGCAGAATATATTGAAAATTTAGATTTATATCTAATATTTGATGTTTTTAATACGTCAAATAAAAATGCAAACTTGTTTGAGAGAATGAATTCACTTCGTAAAACACATAGTACTGCCAAAGATTTAGATCTCAGTAATACACTAGTAAATAAAATATCAATATTAGAAAATTTAATTGAAAAGGATCGGTTTATTTTGAATGAATATTTGAAACAAACGACAGACGAAATAAAATGGTATCCTAAATTTAACATAATATCAAAATTAGATCCCAACATTTTTCTTGAATGCGTAAATAAACAGTTTGATTTTGGATTTCCGGTTGACGGATGGATAATGTTCCCATTGTCATACGAAAAAACTAAAAGAAAAAGGGCGATTGGAAAATATAAACCGAAACAACATATGACAATTGATGTAGAATTTAAAAATAATAGATGGCGAACGAAAGATGGTATAGAATTATCAATTTTGAATATCCCAAATAAAGAAGGTGTATGGAGATGTTATTGGAATAATGGATGGATTGCTAACGATTATAGAATTGAAAAAAAAGATTCGAATCCGTATAAATTAGTAAAATTTTTAACCGATTTTCACAAATGCCCGTGGGATTCGACAATGTTGATACCATTATGTAAAGTACCGTACTATAACCCATCTTACTCAATTTTATCAAATGGAATATCAAACTATTTGGAATCACAACGAAGAGAATTTTATTCTTTAATAGGTAAATGTGTTACTAACCAAGTCTTTAATATATTTGATGTTGGATGTGGCAAGGGAAAAATAATCCAAGCATTGAAAGTTTCGTTTTCGCACAAATTAATAAAATCTTTCAAAGTAGTTGGTATTGATGCAGATCCGGCATCTATATGGGAAGCCAAAAGCAGACATTCGAGATTTGATTGGATGTGGGGAGATTTTACGAAAAAAAATTGGGAAATAGAATCATTTTTAAAAGTTGATTTCGAACAGAATTTTGATCTTATTGTGTCAAATTTTAGTATCTCGTATGCATTATCAAATCCAAAAATCTTTTTTGATGGAATAAATAAATTAACGAGAATTGGATCATCGTTTTTTCTACATTTTCTCGATGTTGAAAAAATAGAAACATACCCTTTTCCAGATGAAATTAAAATAAAAAAATTAGGAAGACAATATTATGAATTTGACTATCCCTGGTTAAATGGGAAAATAAAAGAATATGTATTATCCAAAAGCAATATAATAGAACTTTTTAGGTCGTATGATTGGTTTATAAATGACGAAATAAGAACATTCGGAGCGTCAACTTGTTTAATATTCAAAAAATGTTGAAATACATACGATATACGATAATTATAATTTGTTTATTATTCCGAATACTATGAATCAATTTCTACATACAGATGGATCATATAATTATTTTAATATCACCGATTTTATGAATATAATATCTTCAATACGTAATACAAATAAAGGGAAAGGGTATGATGAAATAAAATATAATGTCAAAGATTTGATTTCAAAAACAAATGATACAATACAAATCGAAACATTGTATAAAATATTGAGATATTTTGATAGAAATATTGTTCCTTTTGGAGAAATAGGGTCAAAATATTGAAAACGAAATTAGTTTATTGTAAAACAGTAATAAGTGTACTTTATTAATGAATTTTAAATTATCATATGGCGAACAATCAGGAGGAAAATATAGTTTAAGTATGTGGGAAAAGAAATTATATTTAGGAAATATTACTTTTACAATTAATGTAAATACTGTAAATATAGATATGATAAAAATACTGGAAAAATATAGAGGAAAAGGATTTGGAACAATAATGATAAATAAATTTTTTGAATATATCAAAACAAACAACATTAGTAAAGTTGATCTGATTGCATTTGAACAAAATGAAAAATACAATAAGTTAGTTAAATTTTATAATAAATTCGGATTTGAGCAAAACGGAAAATGTTATATGAAATATATAACATATGACGATGCATATTATCGAGTTATTCCTATGCAATGGAATAATATTTAATTTTTTGATAATTAATTATCAAAAAATTGAATAACTATATATATTGAGTGTTTGTTTATTAAATTATTAATTTAACATAGTTATCATAATATATTATTATGAATTCAGAACAAGAGTTAGTTATTTTGAAAAAATGGGTAGATGAGAAAATTCATTACATGCTAGTTGAAAGAAATAAAGGAAATAAACGTATAAGATATATGGACGGGCCTCCTTTTCCGTCATCATCAAATTTACACCACGGTCATTTTTTGGTCGGATATATTAAAAGTACAATGTTCTTTTATTGGGCAATGAAAGGTTATGATGTTGACAATATTATTGGACTAGATTGTCATGGTTTACCAATTGAAATGGTTGTTAATTCTCTTTTGTCTTTGAAAACATCTTTGGATGTTGAAACTTATGGAATTGCAAAATATAACGCAAAATGTAAAGAAACAATCGAAAAATATTCTAATGCGTGGGCCCCCATTTATCAAAGAATGGGTAGATGGGTTGATTTTGGCACTGCATACAAAACAATGGACACTAAATTTATGGAAACTGTATGGTATGTATTTGGAGAATTATTTAAAAAAGGTCTTATCTATAAAGGAAAAAGAGTTCTACCGTATTCAGCGGCATGTGGAACTCCACTGTCCAATTTTGAAGCTAGTCAAAATTACAAAGAAGTTTCTGAATCGTCATTATATGTATCTTTTTCTTTGGTCACAAATGATAAATATCGTTTTGTCGCATGGACAACAACACCATGGACACTTCCAAGTAATTTGGCTTTGGCTGTTGATCCAGATGGTGAATATGTGAGAATTAAAGATCAAGATAAAGATATTTATTACATTATCGCCAAATCATGTATCAAAAATCTATTTGGGAAAAAAAAAATTACAGTTGAAGAAACAATATTGGGGAAAGATCTTATTGGGTTGGAATATAAACCATTGTTTGATTCTTTTTCAGATGGAAGAACATTTTCTGTTATCGGTGCATCATTTGTGCAAACAATTCCAAAAGGTGGCAAAGTTATGGGAACAGGCATTGTTCATTTGGCACCAGCATTTGGTGAAGATGATTATTTAGTATGCCAAAAAGAAAATGTTATTAAAATGGACGGGTCTAATATTGTATGCCCTATTGACGAAAATGGATTTTTTACCAATGAAATTAGTATGTTGGAAGGTAAATATTTTAAAGACGCAGATGCAATTGTCATTTCATATCTTAAATCTTTGGGCCATATTATGAAAAAGGAAGTGTATAGACATTCATATCCGTATTGCTGGAGAACAGATACACCACTAATGTATCGTGTTGTTGATAGTTTCTTTGTTAATGTTTCGTCTATCAGAGATAAATTAGTCGAAGCAAATAAAAAAGTAACGTGGGTACCAAGTTATATTGGAGAACATAGATTTAATGAATGGTTAAAAGAAGCTAGAGATTGGAGTATCAGTCGTAACAGATATTTTGGTACACCTATCCCAGTTTGGATGTCAGATGATGGCGAAGAGGTTGTTTGTATTAAGTCAATTGAAGAACTAAAAGAATTGGCTGGTATTGATGGACCGATTACCGATATTCACAGAGAATTTATTGATAATATCAAAATTCCATCAAAAATGGGAAAAGGTATGTTGACAAGAGTAACAGATATTTTTGATTGTTGGTTTGAAAGTGGATCAGTTCCATTCGGACAACTTCACTATCCATTCGAAAACCCAACAGCTTTTGACGATTGCGAATTTTTATCTGATTTTATATGTGAAGGTTTGGATCAAACAAGAGGATGGTTTTATACATTAACTGTGCTATCTGTAGCACTACTGGATAAACCAGCATTCAAACAAGTTATTTGTTCTGGATTAGTTTTGGGAGATGATAACAAAAAAATGAGCAAAAGTAGAGGTAATTTTACGGATCCGTCACTCATTATTGAAAAGTATGGTTCGGATGCATTCCGATTGTACCAACTGAGTTCATCATTAGTTAAAGCTGAGCCAGTATCATTTAGTGAAGATCATCTTGTTTCATGTTGGAGACCACTCATTCCTTTCATGAACGGAATGAAATTTCTATTGAACCAACTATCTTATCTAAAAAGTCATGGTCATTCAACTAAACCAATTGATATGGTTGATATTCCGAATAATATGGATGAATGGATTCTAACAAGAGCCCGTGATGTTATTTTTGGAATTAACGAAAGTATGGAAAGTGCAAAACTTTATCAAGTATATCCCATTTTTACATCATTCATCGAAGATATTACAAATTGGTATATTAAGTTTAACAGAGATCGTCTGAGAAGTAGATTGGGAACAGAAGAATGGATTAATTCATTGTCAACATTGTATGCAGTTTATATATTGTCTGTAAAAGCAATTGCTCCATTTATTCCTTTCACAGCGGAAGAAATGTATACAAAACTTAAATGTGTTGATTGGGATTCATATGAAACAAGTGTCCTCTTATGTCCATATCCTGATCATTTGATTTTGCCTAATAATGATTTGCTAAGAAAAAAAATTAGTCAGCTTCAAGATGTGGCGAACACAATTAGATCATTGAGATCAAAGAGCAATAGTACAACTATCAAAATCCCTATTAAGTGTGTTGATATTTATAATACAGACGAAGAGGTTCTTGAGGAATTAAAAGAATATGTAACTTATCTTAAAGATGAGGTAAATGTTTTGAATGTACAATTTAAACTTTTGACTGATCAAGTAAAATATAGATTGAAACCTAATAATAAAACTTTGGGTAAGAAGTACAGAAAACAAGCAAGAAAAATTATGAAAGCTATGGAAGATTATCCATCCGATAGATTGCATTATACAACTGAAAGTGTAGAAGTATTTGTCGGCGATGAATCCTATTTACTCGATTTGACCGAATTTTCATTGGAACCATTATTAACATTTGATTTGAAAGAAACACAGTATGCATCTATCACAAATCAAACTGTTATTGTTGCTAATTGTATAATCGACGATGAAGTAAAACGAGATTATCATACAAGATTATTCATTACTTCAATTCAAAATATTAGAAAGAACACAGAGCTTAAGCCATGGGATAAAATCAAGGTATATTATAATTCCGAAAATCCAGATTTGCTAAAAACTTTATCTGATAGGAACGAATATATATCTTTTACAATTAATTATGATGTGGTATATATGATCGATGGTTATGCCGAATTAGATGCATATTCGAAAGAAATCGTTGATATTGACGATATTCCCGTTTCTATTACTCTAGTTAAGGTTTAACTTATTAACTATTTTTTTATTGTAAAAAATTGATTATTGATATTTAATATGTGTATGTAAACGTTAAACAAAATAATGTCAGCTGTTTCTAACGGATGTATTATTGACGAGCATTGTGAAAATAAATCTGGAGAAATATTGATTGATTCATCTAAATCTCCTTATTCATGTACATTAAACCAAACTGATATTAAAGATAACAAAAATAAATTTTATGTTATGCAACTTATTAAAGATGGTTCAAATTATATACATTTTATAAGATATGGTAGGGTCGGAGAACCCGGTAAATCATCTCATAAAAGATTTACTACTGAGAATGAATCTATTAAATCTTTTGAAAAACAATTTCGATCAAAAACTAGAAATCATTGGGTAAATCGCGCAACATTTGAAAAAAAGGAAGGAAAATATTTTTTCACTGAAATATCTTACGAAAAAGAATTGCAAAACATAAATCTAAAGGGGGTAAAAACACCAGACTGTTCGTTGGATGATAGATTACAGCAATTTATGAGAATGATTAGTGATGTTAAAATGATGCAATCGGCATTGGTTGATTTAGAAGTTGATACTAAAAAAATGCCTCTCGGTAAAATAAGTCCAAGACAAATTACAAAAGCTCAATCACTAATTGGAGAAATCAGATTAAAAATAGATATAATTAATAAATCAAAAGATGCTTCAATTCTTGATACGACTAATTCAGAATTAGTAGCATTATCGTCTAAATTTTACACTTTTATCCCGTACGCATGTGGCCGAAGAAAACCACCTATTATAAACAATTCAGAGTTAGTTGATAAATTCAATAATATGACGGATGATTTAAATAATCTGGTTATCGCAACTAAAATCATTAAAAAACAAACTGCAGATGTACATCCTTTGGACAGAGTATATTCTGAAATTAAAACAAAAATTGTTCCAGTTGATAAACACAGTGACACATGGAATGAAATAGAAAAATACGTTGTTAATACGCATGCACCAACACATCATTTTAAAACTGAACTAGTTGATATTTTTGAAATTGAAAGAAAAGGAGAATTTCGTAAGTTCAAAAAATTCTCTAAGGAAATAGATAATAGACAACTATTGATACACGGAAGTAGAATGAGTAATTGGTGTTCTATCTTACAACAAGGGTTATTATTGGATCCTTCAAGATTGGGAGTAAAAATCACAGGTAAAATGTTTGGATATGGAGTATATTTTGCCAACAGTTTTTCGAAAAGTACACAATATTGTGGGGTATCGTATGGCAACGGATTTGCATGTTTGGCTCTTGCAGAAGTAGCTTTGGGAGATGAATGTAAAAAAACAACGTCTGACTTTTATATGTCAAAAAAGAAACTAGATAAAGATGGATATGATTCTACATGGGGACAAGGAAATATGACACCATCAAGTGAAACAATATTGGACGGTATTACAATACCAAATGGAAAACTTATTAAATCTAACGTAAATTCTGTTTTACGATATGATGAAAAAATTGTATATGATGGTGACCAGTTCAGATTAAAATATTTGGTTATCATTAAAACCAAGTATTAATTTTATAATTATACTTAAAAAAAATTGAAAAATAATGTATTAATTTATGTATTGATATATACCAATTACAATTAGAAATATGCCGAAAAAGAACAATAAATCAAAAAAAAAGGATGACGATTCTTCGGATAGCGAAGTAGAAGATACGTTTGATACAAACTATCTTGGTTATCAATGGAAATTATACGAACCAGTTGCAGACGCAATTCCATATGATGAATTTGAATCTGAAGATGAAGATCCTCCAAAAAAAAAGAAAAAATCCAAAGACAAAAAACCAAAAGACAAAAAACAAAAAGATAAAAAGCAAAAAGATAAAAAGCAAAAAAAAAAGTAACTTAGTTTTTATTTACACCCTTGGAAATTTAAAATGGTCTCTCAAATACCTTATTTTGACTATTTTATCTAACCAAGGTTTGACCGTTTCTGGCCGTGTAAATTTTGATTATTCGGATTTATTAGATAA
>Ga0066608_1000658_pt1 | contig 20363 bp, 23 predicted proteins | sample SaaInlV_DNA_135m_FD_60377 | JGI IMG/M metagenome (GOLD analysis project Ga0066608, IMG submission 60377) | Marine microbial communities from expanding oxygen minimum zones in the Saanich Inlet - SI075_LV_DNA_135m | ecosystem: Environmental > Aquatic > Marine > Unclassified | place: British... | reverse complement strand
AAATACAATATACTCAATAAATGTTTAATAAAATGGATGAATATCAACCAGATGAAGAGAAAAAAAATGTTTTTTTGTTATTCGATTATGATGAAACTATGACGGAAACAAGTGCACAAGAACCTATTTTTGAGCATAATCTACAAAGATTACAAGAAAAATACGGAAAAGATATCATTAAAAAACCAGGAGATTATTGGGGTCTATTAGATACAACTTATAAATTTCCCGAATATGATAGAGAAATTACATATTTACAACAAATTAGAAATGATATACAGGACGGAACTCTTTTAAATTTGAGAGATGAACCTATATGTGAAGAGGATCTTAAAGAATTTGGTGCGATGGTGGAATTAGCACCAGGAATAAAAGAATTTTTAGTTCATATCAAAGAAGAATGGAAAGATAGGGCCAATATAGAAATATATATTATTAGTGTTGGTATGAAAAATATGATATTGGGAGCCGGATTTGAAAAATTAGTTGATGGTATTTATTCATGCGAATTTGAAGTAGATGATACAAGCAAAAACGGTGGAGTGTCTCATATCAAAAAAATCATTACAAGTTTTTCCAAAACGGCATCAATTATAGAAATAGCAAAAGGAGAAAATTTAAATACTATACTGTCGGCAAAAGACTACAGATTTCATTACAAAAATTGTATTGTTTTTGGTGATGGTATGTCTGATTTGTCAGTATTCGGATATCTAAGAAAAAAAGGAGGCCAAACAGTAGGTGTTTACAAGCATGATAGTCGTAAGGCATGCGAAAAGGCACACAAAAAGATAGGATTTTCTATCGATAAGCTTGTTCCAAGAGACTATAGAATTGGAAATTTTACACATCAAATAATTAATAAATCTATTGAATCGTTAATTGATTCTAAAAGATGTGATTTTCCACAAGAACTAATACATATGTACATAAAAGGATCCCTAGAAAATAAAGATACATGTAGATTTGTAGAAAAACATGTTAAAAAATGTAAGCAATGTAGTTTGTCGTTACATTTAGAATTAGTACCACCAAGATAAATCATTTTATTTAAATATTTTATTGACATTAATAAAAAAATGGAAGCGGATTTGGAGAAATATTATACATTCAAATGCAAAAAGTGTTTTGAATATGTTTCGTCTTCATCAAAAGAACATGGAGCATATGAACCATATGGTGTATGTGGATATTGTTATCATTCCCCTACAAATTGTAATCAATGTGGAAAAACTTGGTCAATAGAAAGTAAACAATCAATGTTTTGTTCTTCGTTATGTAACAGATGTGTTAATAATCCGAAAATTGTTATAAAAATTTAATGAATAAATTTTTTTTTATTAGTTATTTGACTTAAAGAAAATAATTTTAATTAAATATAATATTAATGGCTGGGGGTATACTGGAGTTAATTGCAAAAGATATATATTTACAAAATAATACATATGATATTTCGGTAAAAATTAAATACAAACCTGCTACTCATAATGTAGACGAAAGTATAATTGTATTACAAAAATGGATTAAAAATATATATCCAAAAATAAAAGAAATGAGAACGACCAAATTCACAAATACTTTTATAATAAAAATATAATCACTTACGATAAAAATTGAAATAGATAATACTTGTAATATCACATGTACATATGATATTTCATAATTAACATAAAATTTGTTAAAAAGTAAAATGGTAAATATGAGAACCGTAATTTTTTCGTGCAAACTATTTTTTGGATATAAATGCACAATTGATTTAGATGAATGCGAAAGCTGTGATGATATTATAAACTTGTCGGTGATTAAACTAAAGGATATTTTCGTGACAAATCATTTGGAATTGCTTGTTGAAGAATTGGATGGAATGAAATTTCATATTCACGATGTTTCATTTGAGGATATTCTTTTGGCAGATGATCCAGAAGAAGTGATATATGTTTGTGACCATTGTACAATTTAAATCTTATTTTTTTATTAGAAAATATACAAATTTATTAACACATATCGCCAGTTTGTTTATTAATTGGATCGGTATGTATAAATTTATAGTAATCGTCTAATGGTCTTACTGAACCAAGTCCATATCTTTGTTTTTTATGTAAAATATCATTATTTGGTATTGTATCTTGTGGTATATTTAATATATATTTTACCCTTTGTAAACTATTTGATGGTCCAATATAATCCTTTAATTTCCAAAATTTTGGATCATCTTTTCGTGTATAATAATGAAACGAAACATTTGATGTTGGAGTATACATATCATATCCAGCTGTCCAAAGGCGAGCTGAAAGTAAAAATTCTTCACCTTGAAATAAATCAGGTAGATGAGGATCAAATGGTACATCGTGTAATATGTTTGTTGGTGCAAAAATCATTCCTCCAGCACAAAAGTATGTTGGTTTGGCTTTATTTGGTCTACTAATTTGATTAGCACCAGGTATTATTATACCAGTATCATCCCATTTTGCTTTACATGTGTGAGGTGTCACATTTGGTATTTTATTAAGATTTGGATTCTTATTTGCTGGTTTAGTGGGATCATATTCCAATGGATATTGTGTTAATATAACATTTTCTGGATTTAGTGTATTGTTATTTTTTCTTTCTTTTACTATTTTATCATATTCGTCTATTAAAATTTGATCCCAATTCTTCAAAAATCGCATATGAGAATCAATTTGAAAAAAAAACTGTTGTTTGGTACATAATTTCGATGCTAAATATCTTGCATACGTAGGACCCTTTGCATTTTCATGGTGCAACATAGTTCTCGATATTTGTTTTTCATATTTTGGTAAATAACATTCCGAATCTTTTTTAAAATCATTTTGTTCACATATTCCAACGAATATACGAGATGGATCACTTGCTTTATCAAATAAATCTATTAAAGTTTTTGGACATTCTTTGTCTCTATATGATGCTAAAGATACAAATATAGTTCTCTTTTCAATTGGAACACTATAAGCTTCATCTGCACTTACCCATATGGTATTTATTACAAAATAAATTAACGAAAATATCAATATTGATATAAATATTGCGCGAAATTTTTTATTTTTACAAAAACATTCACCCATACTATAATTATAATATATCAACAAAAAAATTCAACAATGTACATTCTATATATTACCCAAAAATCAAGACATATTTTATATTGTATATCAAACATGTACAATATAAAATAGAATAAACAAAATATTACAGACGAATGTTCTTCGGGACAGAAACATTACGAGTGACAACACTGGGAACATCGAATGGAGTTTCAAACATAAAAATGTTATTGTCGGGAGAACCCAACATTTCATTGCTGTACTTCGGCATTGCACCTTCTGAAAGTGCAAACGTCATATGCGGAATCGGGTTCACGCAATGAGGTGATAGTCCAACGATTAGAGCAACTGCCTTCTCATCCCATCCAATTCCAAGAATGCTTAGAGGAACAGTTTGTCCTTCCAAAGGCATCCACGGAGACTCATCAATATCACCCTTGCCACCGATGTAAATTAGAGTACAATGAAGATGCTCGTTGATAGTCTTTCCGCTGTTCACAGATTCACTCATGACACTAATGATCTCAGGAAAAGCCTTGATTTCGTCAACAGCTTCCTTCGGAACTTGAAGAGACCAGAACGTAGTCTTGACTGCCTTCATCACCTTTGTTCGAACCATAGTTTCGTACTCATCTGCGGCAGTCAGGGCTTCAGTAACATCTTCTGGTACGGTAAAGCCATCCGGAAGATATGGAGCCATCTTAGCAAGAAATTCGCGAAACACAACTTCCTTTGACCCATCGATGTTTAAGTAGACAATTGGTCGTCCAGATGCTTCTTCTTCAGTGAGAGGTTCGTAACTCTTCTCAAAACCTCGGAGAATTCCAGAAACCTTTCCACTTTGTTGCAAAGTCAGATGACCCATTCCGCGACTAGAAATGCGATCAGTTGCAATACTCACCAATGCGGGAACATCAGGACTAGAATCCGGAACAGTCGTGCAAACAACGTAAACCAAGTTCTGAACAGCCATATTCCTTCGAGTATCTTCGCGAATACGCTTGTTGTGGTGGCACTTGTCGGCTAGCAGAACCTTGTACGATTGATCAGAACCCTTCTCTCGGATAGCCTTGAGAAACAACTTCTTGTTTCCACCGAATTCGTCTTGGTTGAGACGTACCGAATGCATGCCACTCTTGCGACACAAAAAGTTCAATGATTCCATAATCGATGTCTTCCCGATTCCAGGAATAGAAATCATCATGACTTGGGTCTGGCTCATCTCTTCCTCGGACTTGATAATGTCGTCAAGATATTTCTGGCGCTTCTCGAAATCCAATAGATCGAACTCGCGCTTCTTGGTTACCCAAGATGAAAACAGAGTAGACCATTCGTCCGGAGAAACTGTCATACGACAAAAACCGTAAAACTGCTTAGCTTCAATCTCAAAGGAAGGGTAGTCTTCCATTTCAACATGAAGACGACGCAACCTGTTTTCGAGATCACCAAGTGTAGCACGGGCCCTCATCTTCTCACGAACAGCACGCCATCCAACATAATTTCGGTTCTTGTACTTATACACAAAACCAACATGAGTTGAACCATCAGGGTATCGATAAACCACATAAACGACAGCACCCTCAGAGTTAGATTGCTTGAAAAACTGATCGCGGATTTCGTCGCGTTCAGACACATCCTCAACATCTGAAAACGGAACCTGCTTGTGAATACGCGTAACATCAAATCCCAGATCCGACATCCGGTCAATCGAAACAAGTGGACTCTCAGCAACCAAACCGTTCGAACTTTCGTTGTACTTTGTAATTGCAAAGAAAATCAGCATATCACGTTCGTAACTAACAAGGTGTTGGTCAGTCAAAAGACATGCTTCGAAGTTGTAGTTGCAACCATTGTCAATTGCCTCACATATGAAAGAGTCGCGTTGACCAACTGACATTTTAGTTGTCAGATGTTGATTGATAAGACGTGCAAATTTCGAGACAAAACCGTATCGAACTTCGCTATATAGCGGTAATGCGAGATCTTCGTCTGAATGATCAAGTCGAAAAACGAGATGGACATTCTTGGATCCAACTGTGACGACTGTACCAATTCTGGGATGTTCGAACATGGAAAGGTTCATCTTGGCCCCATTCTCCTTCGTCGTGTAAATTTCTGCAACCTTGACTGCACCTTCGGGAACATCTGCCTCGTAAGGGCCAGCCTCATCGCCGAACTTACGGTTTCCGGCAGAAACGTGAATCAAATCTCCATCGGCAAAAATGAAACACATTCCACGGGTAAGACGCTCCCAAACTTCTCGGTTCTTCTTTTTTTGGTAGACCGCGTCGTCGCACCCTCGGTGCGCAATCGACCAATCTACAATCTCAAAGTTTACCTCTCCAATGATAACCTTTCGAGAAACCTTCCGTGCAAATGGAGACTTCTCGAAAAAATCAAGAGACTCGTGAACAAACGGGGCGAAAGACATTTTGCGAATTATTGTGTAATTCGAACCGTTAATAACAACATATCCTTATTATAATAGACATCACAAAAGTTGAATTTTTCAATTTTTCGGTGTGAGATCCAATATATGTAAAATAAAGAAATGGAAGGAATGTTAGGACCAATTACACAAATATCGACTAGTTTATCTGTATTGTGCACTTTTGTAATATGTATGGGAATTGTGAATGCAATTTTGTTTGTGATGGCTGTAATGTATAAAAATAAACAATTAACGGTTTTGGATAACGATACAAATTTAGATCATGTAAATACAAATGATATTACATACATCAGAAACAATGAATTGAATAATTTAATTGATGAACTAAAGAGATATGATATTGAGAATGATTCATCAACTATCATATTAACGGACAAAATATATGGTGATGATTTTTCTTGTAATGAAAAAAATATTCAAATGATAAATAAAGTCAAGAAATATATATACGATATAGAGGACGAAGATGCTATATCGTACTTTTTCTTTTGTTTGGATGAAAAAAAGATTTTAAATATAATTCTTAATACCCATGGAACATATTCGCATGTAGCTGAAAAAATAGTTTATTCAATTAAAAAAAGATCAGGAAAAACTAAAGTTTTTGTACTATTGAATGCTGAAAGTGGAGGCACTGTAATATCACTAGTCGCAGACGATCTGTATATGCATTCTTTGGCAAATCTAGGGCCTATTGATACTCAATATAAAATTGATGAAGCCGAAGAGTCATTTTCAATGTGTACTTTAATAGATTGCTTTAAAAATAGTGAACCAACCGACGATATAACTAAAATGAGATTACACGAAGCAAAAATCACATATTTGGCAGATATAAAACTTTTAAACGATATCGCATCATATACCAAAATGGATAATGTAACAAAAAAGAATCTAAAAAGGAATTTACTAGATCAAAAATATTTGCACGAAAAACCATTTTTTGTGGAAGATTGTGCAAATCTTGGATTAAAAATAAAAAGAGATATACCAACACAAATTTCTGATATATTTATGTCATTTATGCGTTTCAGTGAGACATTTATTAACGAAGATTAATACAAATTTATTTATCGTGTGTTCTTTTGTTATAGATTTTTAATATAAATGTTTCGAAAAATTGATAAAAAATAATATTAATATGTATATTATCCATATTATTCAATATTAATTACAACAGAAGCAAATGTCGGAATTCTTTAAAGCACCATCTGGAATAGTATATGAATCGTTTCCTATTATGTTTATCCAAAAAATGGTTAGAAGTGAAGATGATAAAGAAAGTATTAATAAACAAATACAATTATACAAAGAAAATTGTATATCTGACGAACAAAGATGTCCACTTGTAACTGTCGATATGCTTCTTTTTTACGAGGACCCATCTGGAAAACTTTATGTTCCAATTGGTCAATTTGATAAAGTAAAAACTGTTCTTTCCGGAGGAACACAAAGAATTACTGGTGCAGTAATGTCTGGTGGTCATGTTGAAGCATCCGAAGATCCTGATATACCGACTACCGCATATCGAGAACTCGAAGAAGAATTTGGGATTACTGAATATAAAGTTCCACTTCAACTTGTAATTGAATATACTCATATGAATGTTGATCCAAGGAATAGACTTATCACACATATTTTTGTTGGCGTAACTAAACAAAAACCACACCCAACAGAAGAGATGTCTAAAGTTGCATTAGTTCCCGCCAAAGAATTATACGATATTATTAGGGATCCGACAAAAAAAGTAACATTTCCAGATGGAACAACTTTAGACTTTGTTTTGGGACACAGAGATAAGATATATTGTGCTATGATGTGTGGTTTAACTAAAAAAATAATGGGTCTTTGTTAGTAAAAATCATTTAATTTATTTCGTGTTTTGTGAAGTTAAAAATAGTAGTACATATGCAAAAAATGGAAATAATCCTCATGGTATATATGTTGCAACAAATGAAAAAGATGTACGAATTAAATATATTTTTATGTTTTCTAGCAGATGTTCTGCTAATGGAGACAAGATAACAAAAAAATTTAGTGATGAAATATTTAAGGAAAAAATTTTACATCAAAAAATAATTATAAGAAAAGGAAATAAACGTCTTATAAAAGAATTGGCATCTATTGCTAAATCTAAACAATTCAAAATATCTTTGCCGATAACAGATAATTATTACAATTGGATAGTTACATTTAGACCAAAATATGAATTAAAAAAAAAATTACAAGAAAAAAAAATTAAAAATATTGAATTATCAATTTCTTTTCCGGATTCTTATCCATTTGATCCACCGTTTATAAATATAAATAAACCTAAATTTTCTTCAAAATCAGAGTTTATTATGGACGGAGGAGCATTGTGTATGGATATATTAGTTTCCAAAAATTGGCAATCAATTATTTCAATGAAATCATTATTGATTCAAATAAAAGTTTTATTGGAAGATGAACAATTGGATGATATAAAATACAATGAACCTTATAATAAATCTATTGCAGAAGAATCATTTAAATCTATGGCAATGGCTAACAATTGGCTATATTGATAATATTTATTTATAAAAAGAAATTTACTAAATTATTAGACCAAGTTAGAAATGTGAATGGAACTATTAGTGCAATTATAATATCAACTGTATAATGACTTTTTGTTAAAAGCGAAAGTAATATCTGAAATAAAAGACAAATTGATCCAAATAATATTCCGGTAAAGTTACAATCAAAATCATACAACATTAATAATATTGTTAACGAATGAGACACATGACCACTAAACATTAAATCATGATGACCAGATGTTTGATGAGCTCGATACCATACATCATTATAAGGATCCGGTGACGGCAAAATAGTTGAACAATAGCAAAATGGGCGTATGACATTCAAGATGCAAATTGCAATTGATATTTTAAGGAAATATATACACATATTTTCCCATTCCAAAGTAAACATAAAACATAATCCAAATAGTAAAGATAATGCTATCGGAATATCCGCATATGCTTTAGGTACATAATATGGAATAAATTTATGGATTTTATCATGTAAAGGACGAACAATATTCATATTAACGTTATTTGTTTTATCTGAACAATAAACACCATACAATCCAGCAATAATACCAGTCGATAATACTAAAACACCAGTAGTTATTTCTATAATAGACATATTTGTTTATCATATAATTATTATAAAAAAAGAACATAAAAAAAGAACATAAATGAAAATCAATTTTTTGGAATAATTATCCAAACCACGAACTAGATTTGTTTTGATCTGTTTTGCAGTTTCCTAGATCAATTTTAAGTTTTTGTATTTCATCATAGATATGCAACAATTTCTCATTGGAAGACATCAACGAAAATTTCAATCTATCGAAATCTTTTGTGTAGTGTCTCACCAATTTCATACAATTTTCCGGTTCTGATGGATTTAAATACTCCATAGTATTTTTAGAATGGAACATTATTGGCTTATTATTGTACACTTTCAATGTATATTTTCCTATAATTTTCCCATTAGAAATATTTTTAGCATGAATCTTAATATTTTTATCATGATAATAAACTCCTTCGCCATCTGGAACACAATCTTCAAATTCTCCTCTATACTTAATTTGTCTATCACATCTATCGTAAAATAATGTTCCTTCTCCGTTATATTGTCCGTCCTTCATATCCCCGTAATACTTTAAGTTTCCGGAGATGTAATGGTCACATCCTTTAATGGTTTTTGAATAAGTCTCAATTTGAGTTTTAAAATTTTGATATGAAGAGCTACTGTCTGCATCAAATTTAATACCAATACGGTGATCTCTCATTATTTTCACAGTGTAACCTCCAACTGGACTTTCCGAAAATTTCACACATTCCAAAAATTGATTTGTCAGTATTTGCTCATATATGAGATTTCCAGATTCTAAAAGAATTTTCACATCAAATGTTTTTTTTTCCATTTCACCATCTACTTTAAATACTTTCAAAAAAATCAAATTTTCATCCATAGACAATTTAATAGAATCAAAAACGACAATACCGTCTCCATTCTCAGACCATCCACTTTCAATATCATGTTTAAATAATTTAACTAAATAATATTCCATACTAATTGTTTTGTTATTGGTGTTTAATAATAGATAGTTAAATAAATAAAACTCAATTTTTTGCATTTATCCATTTTGCATTTATCCATTATTCATATAATTAATTAAATAAAATCAAAATAAATAAAATTAGAAATCACTAACATAAGTTGGTTTTTTAACTTCATTCTTAAATTTAATAGAACCATAACTAAATATTCCAGCTTTCAATATTAGTTCCTCAAATATCCAAACAAATGGATCTCTTATACCATCGTCTTCTTTTGCTGATACTAAAAATTTCTTAGATTTGGAATCCCAAGATATGTTAATAGGGGATCTTGGATTTTTAACTTTATCTTTTTGATTCCCACAAATAGCAATTGGGACATTAGGACATACTCGTCTAGCATATCTTAACCACTTATTAATTCCTCGAATACTTTTTGGATCATTGAGATTATACATCAAAATTATTGCATCTGACCCGTAAACATATGCGTCGCGTAATTCTCCAAATTTTTCTTGTCCAGCAGTGTCCCAAAGATGCATGTTAATGTCGCCAATATTAGATTTATATTTTAATTCTACAACCGATCCACCAATAGTCGGTTCATATTTTTTTTTAAATTTATACTCGTCCGTATCTCCTTTAGATAATCTTTCCGAAAACGATGTTTTTCCAACACCACCTCCTCCGATTAATACGATCTTGTATGGAATTTCTCTTGGTTTACTAAATGCTGAAAACATATTATTTATTAATTAATCATTATATATAGTAATACTATTTATCGTTATCTTAATCAATTTTTTTAATGAATTAAATCACTAAAAAAATATTTTAATTAAATCTAAACATTTTTTTTTTGGTAAAAATAATAAAAAATTAGTAAACATGTTATCACCAAAAATATAACTAGAGCATGATTTTTTCCAAAAAATCCTAATTTTGTAGCATCAATACTTTCTCGTAATTGCGAATTTTCGACATGTTCAGTTGTCGGTTGGTAAACAAATTGTGATATATTTTGCGTTGGTAACATACCATATTTTTGAACCAAATACGTTGAGCAATCTTCTGGTATTCTTAAATGATCAGATGGTTGACTTTGTTGAAGTCTCTTATAATAAAAATCTGGATTTTGTAAACACATTTTTAAATCATAAAGTATTAAATCACTGGCACTTGGTATATTGTCTACATGTGAACCTGGGTTAATTTTATCCAAAGAACTCCATGTTCCGTGAACTAAATCTTTTAAATCCATTGGTTGGTTATCCATAATATGTAAATGATAGATTTTTTATTTGGACTATTTAACTCAAAATAAATCAATTTATAATATTCTTTTTCACAAAATGTTTAACACCTCTCAAACTTTTGAATCTATTTTAACTACTATTTATCCACCTTTGTACTGCTACAAATCTTCTGTGTATATCGGATCCACCATATAATTTGTAATCGGAAGAATTCCAACCGTTTTCATCGGATGCTGAATGTTTTACTCTGTATGTTCCACCATCGCCATCTGTAACATATACATATTCTTGGTCTGTATAAATACCTCGAATATCTGCAGTACCACCAAGATTTTTCCATTCGTTTTTATTTACGTTTCCATTTTCGTCTATTTTTATACGCCATAATGAATGCGATGCAACATATTGATATCCACTTGTATTTGTTTTATATTTATCGGCAGTCATTGTATGATTTCCGGTTATAGAACAATCATTCTCGAAAGTACTTTTACCTGTAACACCCAAATCACCATTAACCGATAATTTACCTCCGATCGATAAATCACCGTTAATAGCTATTGAATCACCACTATTTATTTTATTAGCCAATACTCCCAAATTTTTGATAGATCGGTATTCTTCAGCAGTAAGACCGTTTTTATTCAAAGGAACGTTTGTGATATGTTCTTTTTTGTTTTTAGATAACTCATTATATATTATGTATACAACTACAATTATAAATATATGTATCGGTTTGATTTCTAACATTTATATATTAAGAAATCAAAAAAATTAAAATTCGTAAGCTATTCTTATTTTATCTAATAATTTTTCTTTTGACATATTTTCAATTCCATATCTAGGAATATATCGTATAATCCAATCTAATAAATCTTTAGTCGAAAAACAAACTGTTTGTTTAAATTTTTTAATAGTTTTTGTTTTTTTATCGAAATATCTTCTGTACATTTTACACTTTCTTGGTATTTTTGGCAAAGACAATGTTGGATATATTCGTTCCTTTATTAAATACAAATCGAACATAGCCAAATAATTTAGTTTATCGGTAACACGAACCTTTCTTCTTTCTATTTCAGCATCTAGTATCATGAACTTCATACCTTGAAAATAAAAATGATATTTTGGGTTAAAAATAGAATCACACAGAGATTCAGCACCAAAACTATGTGTCCATTGTTTTGCCCACTCATCAAAATAATCCCTCCAAATTAGATCTTTTAACCAAGCATCTAAAAATATGTATTTCGTTTTTTTCTCTTTAACATCGTTAATCATAATTTTCTCAAAATCTTTAGTTTGATATTTATTTATTGCAGAGGGACAAACTATTAAATCAATATCCCTAGTATTTCTTAATCCGTATGCAAATAATACAGCACCACTTTGTAAAATAAACCTTATTTGATCCAATGGAGTAAATTTTGAAGTTAACCATTTATTATACGTATTTACAAACACCATAGATATACAATTATGTTTTTTGACAATTTGTTTCACATCTTGTTTTTCCAATAAAGACAAACTGTTCTTATTTAAAACAATCATTGCAACTCTTTTAACCTGATTAAAATCATGTAATATTATTGTTTTGTCTACATTGTCATTATTATCTGATTCATAAAACATAATATTTAAATTGGTATCATAATCCCATTCCAAACCATTCAATTTATCTTCTAAATCTTTCAAATCATTATCTTGATATATCTGATATAATAATCCCAAACATGCTTTGTTTGATAATTTAATTTTTTTAATACCAGCAACTTTAATACCTTTCAATTTAGGTATTTTATCTGATTGCGATATTATTACTTTAATATTTGGTCTACATTGTAAATAATAGAATATAATCTGTTCTAAATATTCGTTTTTTATATCTATTGGTGGTAACAAATCATAATCATCAGTAGCTTTTAATAATTTTCTGAAGTAATCGCCATCTGATTTTTTAAAATATTTTTGTAATATTTGTATTGGTGTTTTGAAATCGAACATATCAATATTTTCGAATAATATTTTTTTATCAGGTTTATACCAACTATCTGCTGAATTATGAAAAAAGTTTCTATTTTCTTTTTTTATTTTTCTTTCTTGAATAAGAAGATCTACAATATCTATACCCATTTATAATTAAAAATCATAAAAAATATCAACGAAACACAGTGTAAAAATATAAATAATCTGTTAATATATATAATATTGTATAGATGAAATCAATAGATACTAAAAAATTTAATATACATTTTATATCATTGCGAAAAAATAAAGAAAGATCTAAAAATATTTTGGATATAATAAAAAAACATAATCTAAAAGCAACAATATTTCCGGCAATTAATGGATTAAAAATAAATTACGAAAATAGTATCAAAGATGGTTACATTACTACATTGACTAAAGAAAACATGAAAGCTGGTGCTATAGGGTGTGGTTTATCACATATAACATTACTTGAACAGTTTCTTAAATCGAAAAAAGAGGTAATAACTGTTTTCGAAGATGATGTATTTTTTCATTCTGATTTCGTAAAAAGATATTCTGATTTTTTTGACAATGTACCGAAAGATTTCGATGTTTGTCAAATTTTACATCATCTTTGGAATAGAGATGAAAAAGTTAAAAGTGAATATAAAATGGACAGCAAATATGTTATGAAAGGATACCCACAACTTGGGGCGGTTGGTCTTCTTGTATCAAGAAATGGTGCTAAAAAATTATTATCATTATGGAAACCGTTAGTCGGAACGATTGATGGTATATTATTAAAAGCTGTTAAAAATGGATTTATTAAAAGTTATGCGCCAGTAAAAGACATTATTAGAATGCCATATTCTTTCCGTTCGACTATTTGGTCAACTACATCTAAAATACGCAACAGACAAATTACTGTTATAATACTTTTAGTATGCTTTTGTTTGTTAATATGGGTATTTTCTAAAAAATAAAATTACATAAAAATAATAAAAATTGATTTTTTATTATGTTTATACTAACAATTATGTTTTTATAATATCAACATAGAGATGCAGACAATACAAGAGGAATCGGTGCTAACTATTATTCAACCTCCTTTGACAACCGAAATAAATTTTTTCGAAAGTGGTTATGGGTTAACAGGTGATAGCAATGAAGAATATGTAACGTTTTACGAAAATAAAGATGATAGTTTTATACATAAATTGAAAAAAACTATCGAAAATAATAAAACAATATCAAATCCTGGTTTTGCTGGATGTAAATTATGCAAAAATCTTATTGCAAGAGATGAATATAAATTAACGAATAAAAATGATGTAACTTTTGTTTTTCCTAGTGGAATAAAGCACTATTTTGAATGTCATTGCATAAAACCAAGTCCAGAATTTCGAGAATTTATAATGAATTTTTAATTTATGTAACAAATAAATAAATAATTACAAATCTATAATTTCATCAACCATACCTCTTTCCAGGGCTTCTTCCGCTGTCCAATAAAGATCGTGTTTGCAAAATTCTTCAAGTTGTTCATCTGACAAAGTTGTGTATTTTTTATACAATGCATTTGCTTTAGTTGTCAATGTTTTGAAATTAACTACAACTTCTTCAATCGCATCAAGTTTTCCCCATACCATTCCACTCATCTGATGAATTAATATAAATCCAGTAGATGAAATAATTCTTTTTTTACCAACAATACTTAACATAGTCGCCGCACTTGCGGCTCTACCTTCAATAATAGTGTGAATATCGTATCTAAAAGTTTTTATTAAGTTAGTAGCCATAAATCCGTCAAATACAGATCCACCACCGCTATTAATATGTAGTTTAATAATCTGGGGTTCAATTTTAGAAATATCCATATTATTATTTTCCAGTGATAGCTTCATCATTTGCAGTTTCGCAATATCCAATCTGGCAGCAACAGCATTTAATTCTTTAATCAACTCGGAAATACTGTTTCTATCTACACCAGTATGAAAATAAACATCGTTATTTATGGAAAATACTCCTGGTCCACCTCTATCAGAACAAGAATTTTCAATTCGAGCTTTTTTTTTCGGTGGTTCATCGACTACTTCCGCTTCTTTCGCCGATACGGAAGCTTCTTCTTTTTTAGACAAGCGTTTAATTAAATCGTGTTCTCCCCAATAAGCTGACATTATTATTATATATAACATCAATTGTAATACACCATTTACTCAATAATTATCAAATATTTATATGTCTAATATATATATATATATATATATAATGAAAATAAGTAAAATAAGAATATCTATCGCGGTATTGGTGTTTTTTATAGGATTAGTAATAGCATATTTTGGGTATTCCAAAAAATACGATGTTGATCCATCAGCAAATTGGCCCACAATCAATGGACAAGTAAAATCATCAAAAATTAGCAGAACATTGGAAAAAACTCAATCGAATGCTGGAGTTTATAATGCCGGAATTATGGGTACTCATGTAAATAACACAAGAAGAAATATATATAACTTTTTCGTCGAATTAGACTATTCATATACGGTTGATGGTGAAGAATACAGAGGAAGTCAGATATATCCACACAAAGATCCCTCATTTACAAACGAATCCGAAGCAAATGATTTGAAAACACGTTTTTATAAAGGAAAAAATGTTATTGTTCATTATAACGAGTCAAATCCAAATGAATCTTATTTAATATACGAAAAACCATCAATTATATTTTATGTTATTTGTGCAATATTATTCGTAGTTGTTTTTCCACTTTTATCTTTATTTGCAAATATGAATTTTAATAACACGTTTGTTTCCGGTAATAGAAATACATCAATTTTTGGAAATAATCAAAATACTTCTGGACTAGTTGGATATCAACAACCAACAATGATAAATTTATCAGTCTGATAATCTAAATAATATCTATAATTTTGTAATTGTAATTTTACACCTTTTCCAATTTAAAACGCCGACATAGTCAGCAGAAATTAGAAAAGGTTTGAAGTATTACCTTCAAGTAAAAACAACTGATGAACCCCGTTTTACCTCTTCAAAAGAAAAGTCAGGGTTTGAAGTTCTACAAAATTGTTTTGGTCGTATTTTTGATTGTATCCAACTTTTGGATATATGTAGCATGTTCATACAAGCGTTCATATCTCGGTTCATAAATGTAGTATTTTTGCTTTCTGAGCCACTACTTTTACAACCACGACATACTAATACTCGATGAAGATTATTGTAATGTTCTAATTCACAATTACAATGACTACATAATTTAGATGTTCTAAATTCATCAACTAATACGACACTAAATTTCTTTTGTATCACTCTTCTTAAACCTACTCCTTTCGTAGGCATAATGTATTTCATTTGTTTATTATTGCTCCAATTACCATAACACAATAATAAATCTTCTTTATTTCCATAAGTTTCTTCAATGCGATTTAAAAATTTATCTTCGCTTTTTCTTTGATATATCCAATTTCTCCATTTTAATTTTCTGTAAAGTTCCTTCTCATAAAAATCCCTTACTTTATCATTTAACTTTGATTTTTCAGTTATGTATTTCTTGAATTTATTATAATTAACAGATTTACAATTGTAAGATGATAATTTTGTTTCCTCCTCAATAATTTTATTTTTTTGTTTTTCTCGTAAAATAATTTTATTACATCGTTTTCTTAAACTTTCTCTGCGACGCTGACAACAACTATATCTTAACTTATTTTTATTTTCATCAAGCATATATACTAATGAATTTTTTCCAGGGTCAATAGAAATTATTTTTTTTGATTTACACATTTCTAAATCTTCATTGCACAACTCAGCAATATACACATCATTATCTTCATCTATATTTTTATTCTCTTTGTATCTTTTACCGCTTTTTTGAAAACAAATAGAAACACCTATACCATCAGTCAGTATTGTTTTGTATTCATAACCATTCATCTTCATAACCTTTTTATTGGTTTTGAATATTTTATCCCATATATGATTTTTGTATTTTTTAGTTTTCTTATTCATTTGACTTTCACCTTTACTTTTGAATAATGATAAAATAACATTTGTATCTATTGTAATGTAAGATGGTATAATTGTGTTTCGCAATGATATTGGTTGAAACAACTTTTTAATTTTACATCGCTTATCTTCTTCTGTTAAATCCTTATTATTTCTAATAGCATTGTTTAACTTTTCTATTGTTTCATTCATTTTAATAGTGTAAAACAAATATTTTTCTGGTTTTACTTTCACATCATAACCATAACATTTTTCATATTCTTTTGGTAAATAATTACTCTTTATATTTTCACCCCATCTTTTATAATTTTCTGGTATTTTATCCATCTTATCAAGTAGTATTAAATTTTTAATTTTGTTAAAGTCATTTTTATCCATATCATCAATCGGTTTCATTACATTCATAAATCTACGCATACGAGTAATAAAATGTTCTTTTAGATTATTGTTAAACGATGTTTGTATTTGCTGTGCTAAATAAGGAGTAATGTATGATTTGTTTTTTAAATTATATTTTGGTTTATTGATGCAAGGTTGATATTCTTTATCATAAAAATCATTGAGTTCTTTTTCAAATACTTTATTCGTTGCTGTTTTTCCTCGCTTATCTCTAATACCACCAGCACGAATAAAATATAATATTGTATCCTTATCTAATTGAGGTATAGTTTCGTTCATGTAATATTTATGTAAAATAAACAATCGTATGAACTGATATGTTCTGATTACGATTTCATTACATTCTAAAACTAAATTATTTATGATAGTAAAATTAGTTTCGTAATCTTTTAGAACAGATTTCAAACTTGTTTTCACCACAATAAAATTACCTCGTGTTTTTGGTTCAAATACGGATTTTTGTATTTTATCTTTCGGTTTCTTTTTCCTCTTTTTCCTCTTTTTCATCTATATAACTACTATACATTTTATCTTTATATATTTTAACGCAATTATATAAATATTTCTAAATAATCTTATATTTTTTAGTTCTTGTTGTTTCTTCATTTTCAATATTTAACACATAATCCATAACATACAATTCTTTATTATGAAATTTTAAAATATAACGAATAATGCTTAAACATCGTCTTTTACATTTTTGTCCATTAACACCAATACAAGAACTTGCTGGATAATATCTTTTTATATCGTCGCTTAAGTCAATTATGCTTTCTTGTAATTCATTTTTATTATCTAAATCATACAAATAAAAAGTAAAGTCATTATTGTAATTTAAAATATTTAATAATTTTTCTAATAGTTCCTGTTGCTCTTTTTTATATTTTAGTAATTTCTTTTTATCGGGCATAGTTATTATATTATAATGATTAATTTTTAAATATATATTATATAAGTAATATGGCTCCGCATAAAAGCGAAGATTTTAAATTATCTGCTGTAAAACATTACTTAAAAATAAAAAATCAAACTGAAACTTGTAAAATATTTGGTTGTAGCGAACGAAGTTTAATGAGATGGGTTAAAAAATTTAAGACCACCAAATCAGTAAAAAGAAAAACAAGAAAATATGTAGCATACAAGATTAAAAAAGAATATGTTGATTTTCTCAAAAAGGGAATTAAAAATGATAAAACGATTACTATTAGTGATTTAACAAGTAAATTAAATCAAAAATATAACGAGCATTTAAGTAAATCGCAAATAACAAATGTAATAAAAGACAATAATATTACATTGAAACAAACAAAAATTAGACACGAACCAAAAACACGATACAAAAAACCAATAGACATAAATAAACAAATAGATGAATTCTACAAAACAATACAGAAATACAAGTTAAATGATATAATTTCTATAGATGAAACATCATTAAATGCTTATGAAGTAAGAAAACATTGCTATGAAACAATTGGTAAAAGATGCGTAATTAAAACACATAGTCAAGAAGTATTCAAGAAATATACAGGTATATTTGCTATTAGCACAAAAGGAGTTATTGGTTATGAAATATATGATAAAGGAGGCATAGATAGTATAAGATTAGTAAATTTTTTGAATAAATTTATAGTCAACAAATATAAGAATAAACTTATTGTATTGGATAACGCAAGTTCTCATAGAAATAAAAATGTCAAAGATGTAATACAAAAAGACAATAAATTATTGTATGCCGTTCCATATCAACATTTTACAAATGTTATTGAAGGATATTTTAGTGTATTGAAGAGTAAATTACGAAAACAGAATGATGTAGGATTAGAAAAACTCAAACAAAATATTAGAAAATTAATAAAAGAAATTCCAAAAACAACATATAAAAAACTTTTTCAGGGAAGTTATAACAGAACTAAGAAATATATACCAAAGAAATCAAGAGCGAAAACGTTGAAAATCTATAAATAAGTCGGCGTTTTAAATTGGAAAAGGTGTAAATATTACAGAGGTATATTATCAACCTTTTATTTTTTTTAAATGTTAATATTGAATAATATGAAAGTATATGTCATACGATCATCACGTGATTTTGATAAATACATTTATGATTTAGAACAATCAGCCTATACAGGATCAACACCTTCAACATTTGCAGTGGGATTTGACACAGAAAGAATTTCAAAATATTCCCATCCAATTGAATATACTCAAAGGTATAAATGGGTAGAAAATACGAAATGTGATCAAATAGTTTGTACAATTCAAATATCAACAGATTCGATATGTTTAATAATACATTTGCCAAGTATGAAATTACCATTGCCAAAAAAATTATTAAAAATAATAACAAATGATTCGTGGCTAAAAGCAGGAGTCGGAATTGGAGGAGATTTATCTGAATTATCTAAAAACTATAATTTGGGACAATGTAACGGGGGTATAGAATTAAGTAGTTTCGCGCTAATAGCGGGATGCACGAGACCGAACCTTGGAAATCTTTATAAAATTTTGTTAGGGAAAGAAGGTAAAAAGGATCATGGGAGTTGTAATTGGGCTTTGCCATTAACAAAAATAGGTATTGAATATGCATCGAGAGACGCAATTATGGGTCATAAAATATATAAAATAATGATGCAACCAACAATTAATCAATTGGAAACAACATTTTTGAAAGATTCTGAATTGGATTTGGATATTCTTTATTATGATTTCCCTAGAATAGACCAAATAAGGAGATTAAATAAATGGAGTAAAACTCAAGAAATAGAAGAACCATCGTTTAAAACAACATGTACACATGATAATTATATATCAATATGTCATTTTGGAGGCGAAATGACAGAAGGAAATGGATCGACTAATATGGAATCAAAAAATAATTCGGCTAGAGAAATGATTAAATTGATGTTTGGAAAGTGGTAATAAAATTTATTATTAATTTGTTAGTTAATAATAAAAATTGAATTTATATATCGTTATACAGTAATATATAATAAATAATTTAGAGAATTACACCGACCGATATTTAAAATGAGATAAAATATCTCAAAAAAAAATTAAGAAATTCTAAATATCAGTGGTAGCATATTGCTATGCCTAAGAACATAAGTTC
>Ga0066608_1000563_pt1 | contig 22487 bp, 19 predicted proteins | sample SaaInlV_DNA_135m_FD_60377 | JGI IMG/M metagenome (GOLD analysis project Ga0066608, IMG submission 60377) | Marine microbial communities from expanding oxygen minimum zones in the Saanich Inlet - SI075_LV_DNA_135m | ecosystem: Environmental > Aquatic > Marine > Unclassified | place: British... | reverse complement strand
GTAGGTCAAATACAGCTAGATATGTTGAGTCCAGTATATAGGCGTGAACTTGAATTGGTTTTTCAAGAAGCCGTGCTACACTGGGATGCGGTAAAAGGGGTGTTGACAAAAGCCAGTTCAACGGGCTTAGTTATTGTGCACAAGGTCTCAAATGAATTTAATAGAAATGATATGTTTTTGACTCAAATGAAGCATTTTGTTAACCGTATTTCTGGCGCCAATCTTAAGCCGTTATGCTCCATACAATCGGGTGTTGCAGTTCAAAGAATTGTTGAAGCAGCTATTGTTTCAAATCAAAATAAAATAAATATTAAGGTTAATTGAGTATGAAGACGTTATGTGTTATAGGTGCAAGGGGCGGTAGCAAAGGCCTTCCAGGAAAAAATATTAAAATGTTGCTAGGTAAGCCATTAATTGCTTGGACAATTGAAGAGGCGTTAAAAACCTCAGAAATAGATAAGGTTGTAGTTTCGACAGATTCAAATGAAATTGCTGAAGTTGCAATGAAATATGGCGCAGAAGTTCCTTTTATTAGGCCTGAAGATATTTCAGGTTCAAAAGTAGGTAAATTTGATGTATGGAAACATGCACTGGATAAGTGTGAAGGGTATTATAAAGAAAAATATGATATTTATGTTGACCTGGATTGCACAAACCCTCTAAGGGATAGCAAGGATATTTCAAATGTAATTAATCAGCTTAAACAAGGTGTGGAACGGGGTGTGGATACCATTTTTTCAGTTTGCGAGGCAAGAAAAAACCCATACTTTAATATGGTTGAGGCTGATGAAAGTGGGGCGTTACGTATGAGTAAAACGCTGGGGGATACTATTATAAGAAGACAAGATGCGCCAATTGTCTACGAACATGTAGCAAGTACATATGCAATGACTTATGAGCATATTAGAACAAAAGGCCATCTTTTAAGTGGACATGCAGAGGGATACGACATTGGCATAGAGAAAAGTCTAGATATCGATTCTGATTTTGATTTTAAATTAGTTGAATATTTAATGAAAGATAGATTGAAATGAGTATTTTTTCAGGAAGGCGAATATTGTTAGTTGGTGCAACAGGAGTTCTTGGAAGGGGATATGCAAAAGCAATTTCTGAACTTAATGTAGAACTAGTCATTGCAGATATTGAGCAATCTGATGTTTTGTCGTACGCCAAAGAGCTAGGGGTATTGGGAATTGAAATTGACATTTCCAACGAAGATTCCGTGATTGCATGTGTAGAGTACGTTCGAAAACAATTAGGAGGACTGGATTCTGTTATCAATAATGCTGCTGCCACTGGGGAGGGGCTGATGCGCGAGGGTGGTGTTTTTGAGGAATTTGAACAGTATCCACTCTCAGTATGGCAAAAAACAATTGATATTAATTTGACAGGAGCGTTTTTACTTGCAAGAGAGTCGGGAAGATTGATTAAGGAGACAAGTAGTAATGGAAATATGATTAATGTGTCCAGTATCTATGGGGTTGTCGCACCAGATCATCGTATTTATAATGACCAGTCATTTAAGTCTTTTTCAGGATATTCAGCAAGCAAAGCTGGTGTAATTGGACTGTCAAAATGGCTGGCCACTTGGTGGGGTGGTAAGATTAGGGTTAATTGCGTTACACCAGGAGGTGTATTTAATAATCATAACGATTCTTTTGTGCAAGAATATAGTAATCGTGTCCCAATGGGGAGAATGGCTGAAAGAGAGGAATTGGTAGGGATTATTTTGTATCTTTTATCAGATTCATCTAGTTATGTAACAGGTCAAAATTTTATTATAGATGGAGGTCTTACCGCTTGGTGAGTAAATTGAATGAACGCACTTTTTCCAATTGAAATAGCTGGTAGAGAGCTGGATTCTAAAGCTCTTTTAGCGTATGAATTTGCAACTAAAAATCATGTTTCTTATATCGGAGATAAAAATAGCGTTTTAAAATTTAGCCGATATGTACCTAATGCAGTTTATTTTGACAAAGGGTATCATAAAGGGGTATCTGAGTTTATCTATAAGAAATTAGCTGTAAACAATATAAACCTAATAAGTTTAGATGAAGAGAATGCTGTTGATTATCATGATTTTCAACAACTTGACGTAAGATTTCCAAACCATATTTTAAATAAATTTGATTTGATTTTCTTGTGGGGAAGTAAGCAATATCAGTATTTAAAGATTAATAGGTCGTGTTTTGATACAAGTATCACTTTTCAAACTGGCCATCCAAGGTTTGAACTTCTAAAGAAAAAAAATAGATCTATATATCAAGATAAAGCAAGAGAGCTCAAGGAAAAATATGGTAATTTTGTATTGATTAATACAAATTTTGGACTGGGAAATAACTCCAAAGGTAAGGAGTTTGTGATCAGTAATTATGGATCAAGATTTCCTCAGATAAAAGAAATAATATCTTATCAAGAAAAACAAGTGAAACTATTTATTGGCTTAAGTATTACCTTGTCAAAAAATATAGAAAAGACTATAATATTAAGACCTCATCCAGAAGAGGATATATATCTGTATAAAAATATTCTTTCAAAATATAAAAACATAAAAGTAATTAGAGACGGTAGTGTAATACCATGGATTATGGCCTCTAGTAGTATGGTGCATCATGACTGCACAACTGGAATCGAAAGTGCAATGCTTGGTAAGAATTCTATTGCCTACGCTAAAAATTTAAATAAAGAGCTAACAACTGATATTCCGTTAAGAATCAGTTATCAGTATGACAATTCTAGTGATGTAATAAGTCATATAAGATCTGAAGAGGCAAAGTTAATAAAAATCGATAATAGCATTCTCAGGGATTATTTTAGTTTTGATCATAATTCCATTGGTCAAATAATAGAAAAAACATTAGAAATTTTTGGCGAAAATAACACTTTCACTAAAAATTACTTTATATATAGTTTGGCTTCTTTTTTTAAAGATAAATCAAAATGGTTTTTAAAAAAGAACACTTTTTATGAGGATAAAATACAAGGACTGGATTTTAATAATGTTCAAGTTGTAGTTAATAAATATAACCGATTATATGGAGGAAATGTTGTTGTGCGAAAGATAAGTTCCAGGCTTTTTCAACTTAAAGAGAGCTAGGTTTATGAGGGTACTAGTATTAACAGCTGGTGAAATCAGGCATCAATATTTTATTAACAAAGTACAAGAAAACTTTGAATTGGTAGGTGTAATCAAGCAGCCGAAAAGAAAATATTATAAAAATTCTTTATATGAGACTGATTTTATGAAGAGACACTTCTCCTTATTATTAAAAGCAGAAATGAAGTGGCTAGGAGTGGAATCTAGAAATAATAAAAATGAGTATGACCAATATGAAACAGAGGATATCAACAGTGTAAAAACTCTAGAATGGGCTAAAGATAAAAATCCTGATATTATTCTTTTATTTGGAACGAGAGTGTTGGATAAAGTTTGGATGGATGTGTTTGGTAATATTGTTAATTTGCACTTAGGTCTTTCTCCAAATTATCGCGGGTCGGCAACTTTATTTTGGCCATTTGTCAATAAAGAGTTAAATTGTATAGGTGTTACGTTTCATTTGACCGAGGAAAATGTGGATTCTGGACCGATTCTTGATAGAGTTAGGCCGCCTATTTTAGTTGGTGACAGTTATTACGATATAAATTATAAGGCGATTAAGGCGGGGATAGATAGCATGCCTAATGTGGTATTTAATTATATGAATGGAAATATAAAGTCAAAGAGTCAAATACAAGTGCCAAATAACCGCACATATAAAAAAAAACACTTTAATGAGAAAGTGTTGAAACAAGCATTGGAGTATATTGGAGATGGCATTACAGAGGGACATATAAAAGATATGAAAAAGAGTTTGAAATGCAAATTTTAATAGTTAATTTTCATTATATTCGCAACATAAAGCCGGAAGTTGGCATATATCCAAGAACTCCAGCAGAATTTAAAGATCAAATCGAAGAACTAGGCCGGTACTACGATTTTATTTCCCAAGAAAAATTGCTGGGCATATTAAAAGACAAGGCGATAGAAGGATCAGATTCTAGATATTGTCTTATTACATTTGATGATAATTTAAAGGAGCAGTTGCTTGCATACGAGTATTTAAAAGAGCAAGGAATTCCAGCTGTGTTTTATTCAACAACCCTGCCATATATAGAGAAACAGGTTCATGATGTACACAAAACGCATGAAATATATGCAAAGTATAGTGAAAGAGAATTAGTATCTTGGCTAGATAAAAGTTGCGGCTTTAATGACTACACTTTTAGCGAGCAGCAGCTTAACTTGGCATATTCGTACGATACAGATGTAAATAAGAAGATAAAAATTTTTTTAAATTTTGTTTTAAGTGCCAATGAAAAAAAAATAATTATTGATCAAATGTTTAATGAGATCATTATAGATGTAAATAATTTTAGAGATAATTTGTACTTTTCAAAGGAAGAGTTGAGAATGATAGCTCAAGATGGTATGCTGGGCACTCATACTCACAGTCATCTTCCATTGGCATCCATTTCATTGAATGACGCTATAAAAGAGATTTCAATTTCGTATAAATATTTGGAAAAAATTACAGGAACTAAAATTCGGTCAATTTCATATCCATATGGTCGCCATGGCGCCATTAATAAGGAAGTTTCAAATTTAGCTAGAAGTTTAGGTCTGGAATTTGGGTTGACAATGTATCGAGGTGTTAACAATGAAAGTGATCTTAAAAATAACCCAATGTTGTTAAAAAGAGTTGATACAAATGATGCTCCACATGGAAAAAATAAAGTTACTGAATTTTATCCAAACAATATAAACAATATAAACAATATAAACAATATAAACAATATAAAGGATGTAATATGACCAATAAATGGAAAGGGAAGAGGGTTTTAATTACAGGTGTGTGCGGAACGGTCGGTGCAGCTTTATTAAAGAAACTTAGTAAAAAAGATTGTCAGCATATTGTTGGCATAGATAACAATGAAACAGAGTTATTTTTTATTGGCCAGGATTACTCTAAACACAGTAATATTGATGTCTTTGTGGGTGACTTGCGAGACAAGGATTCAATGGATCGTGTGATGAAAAATATTGATATAGTGCTTCATTCGGCTGCCCTCAAACATGTTATTCTATGTGAGCGATCTCCAAGAGATGCTGTTGCAATAAATATTCAGGGCATGATGAACATAATTGACGCTGCTGAAAGAAACGATGTAGATAGGCTGATATTCACCTCATCTGACAAGGCGGTAAATCCAACTAACGTAATGGGCACAACCAAATTAATGGGTGAAAGGCTAATGACAGCTGCCAATGCGCACCGATGTAATGAATCAGAGACGATTTACGCTTCTACAAGATTTGGTAATGTGCTCGGCTCTAGAGGGTCGGTAGTGCCAATATTTGCACGACAAATAGCATCCGGGAAGTCAATTACACTCACGGACAAAAGTATGACGCGATTTGTTATGACATTGGATGAGGCAGTTTCATTGGTCTTGAAATCTGTATGGCATGCTTGTGGAGGTGAAATATTCGTAACAAAAATGCCCATTATTCGTATCATTGATCTTGCGGAGGTGATGATTGAAATGCTTGCCCCAAAGTACGGCTACAAGCCGTCAGATATTGGCATAGAGGTCATAGGGGCAAAGCCAGGTGAAAAAATGTATGAGGAGCTTTTGAATGAAGAAGAGATGAGAAGAGCAATCGAACTAGAGCAATTCTTCTCCGTGCTCCCTGCATTTAAGGGAATATATCATAATATTGATTACAATTATGGTGACATTCTTTCTAAGAATGTAGATAAAGAGTACAACTCTAAAATTGAAACTCCGCTTACTAAAAAAGAGCTAAAAGAGTATATTCATAAAAATAATTTACTTGGTGAATTATGATTTGGCTAAAGATGCATAAATACAAATGAGTTTTTTTAAAAAACAATTAATTATTGATGGGCAGATAGTGGGTGAAGATTCTCCAGTCTACATTATTGCTGAGGCTGGGATATCTCATTTTGGTGATGAGAAAAAAGCTTACGAGTTAGTTGACATGGCGGTAGATGCCGGAGTTAATGCAGTGAAATTTCAGGTATTTGATATAGATGAAATGATTGTAAAGGAGCAGACTGATTGGAGAGAGAGACTAGGTCCAAGACAATTATCATATGAAGCGTTTTCTAGAATTCAAAAATATTGCATAAAAAAAGGGATTACATTTTTTGCAACTGCACACGATAACCAATCACTTGATTTCTTACATGATATTAATATTCCTGTTTATAAAATCGGATCTGGCGAGCTTGGTAATGAGCAATATTTCAGGAAAATAGCAAAATATAAAAAACCGGTTATTTTTTCTACAGGAATGTATCAATTTGATGAGATAGGGAGCGCATTAAAAATATTTGAAAAAGAGGGGAATGATGACATTGCTGTATTACACTGCGTAACGAGTTACCCCACCCCACCGGAAGATGTTAGCCTATTGAATATTAGAGCAATTGCAGATAGGTATAAAGTTATTGCAGGATATTCGGACCATACTGCAGAGTATCACCTACCTCTTGCTGCTGTTGCCTTGGGTGCAAAAATTATAGAAAAACACATTACATTAGATTTTGATATCCCTAACGCCCAAGACTGGAAGGTATCTTGTGGACCTAAAAACCTATCTATTTTTGTACAGCAAGTTAGAGATATTGAAAAGGCGTTAACATTAAGAGATACGGGCCCGACAGTAGAAGAGAAGAAAAGCAAGATATGGGCAACGAAAAGTTTGGTATTGGAAAGTTCGATGCTAAAAGGGGATATTATCAAAGAGCAATCATTGGTAGCAAAAAGACCGGGTAGTGGAATTTCACCTTCAAAAATTAATGATGTAATAGGTAAAAAAATTAATAATAATCTTGAAAAGGATTCAATCTTACAATGGAAACATATCCAATGAAGAAAAGAAAAATATGCATTATCCTTACGACAAGAGGTAATTATGCAAAAATGAAATCAGTTATTCAAAAAATTCAGACAACTAAAGATTTGGAATTACAGCTGGTTTTGGGTGGCATGGTAGTTTTAGAAAAATATGGCAGAATATTTGATACCCTCTCTGACACTCATTTGGTAGTAAATAAAAATATTAATTTTGTTATCGAAGGTGAAAATTTGGTAACGATGGCGAAATCATCAGGATTAGCAGCCACTGAATTTGCAACGGTGTGTCAAGATTTGAAGCCAGATATAGTGATAATTATTGCCGATAGGTTCGAATGTTTATCTTTTGCAATGACGGCGGCATACATGAATATTGTGGTTGCTCATGTAGAGGGTGGCGAAGTTTCTGGCTCCATAGATGAGTCGATTAGACATGCTATTACAAAACTGTCCCACATACACTTCCCCGCATCTTCTGAGGCAGCCAAGAGGATCGAAATGATGGGTGAAAATAGTGATCATATTCATGTAGTTGGCGGAACTAGTATGGATATGTTACGTGGATTAGATTTAGACAATCTTGCGCCATTCTCAGACTTACAGAGAAATTTTGGAATGGGCGCAATTCAGAATCTCACAAAGAATGGCTACCTTGTTTTAATCCAGCATCCGGTCACTACGGAATATGAAGATAATTTTAAACATATTCAAGAGACAATAGATGCTATAAAGGAGCTCTCTATGCCTGTAATGTGGATTATGCCTAATATGGATGCAGGATCAGATGGTATAAATAAGGGGATCCGTCAATTTAGGGAGGGAGAGAATCCGAAATTTGTGCACTTTTTTAAAAGCCTTCCTATAGAGTATTACGCCCCATTACTGAATAACGCCGCCTGTATATTAGGAAACTCCTCTAGTGGTATACGGGAATCGGAATATCTTGGTACGCCAGCTGTAAATATTGGCACTAGGCAGCATGGGCGCGAAAGAGGTGGTAATGTCATTGACGTAGGATACAATAGGGCGGAAATAGTCGATACCGTGAAAATTCAGATTGAACACGGTAAGTATAAGTCTGATTATCTTTATGGCGATGGCCATGCGTCTTCAAAAATTGTAAATATATTGCAGAATTGTGAACTAGTCAGTCAGAAAAAAATTACTTACTAGGTGGGATTAGAATAATGAAAACAATAATGCTGGTAATAAATCAAGGATTTACAACGAGATATCTATTGCGGTCAAATATATTTCCCATTCTAAAAAAGTCCGGATCTCGTATTATTATCTTATCACTAGCAGCAAAAGAGCGTTATTTTGTTGAAGAATTTTCTGGCGACAATGTTTATCACGAATTATACGAACCTAAGAAGTATAGAGATAAAAATAGCAAAATCTATCAATTCTTTACTCACGCAAGACTTTATAGTTTTAATAGTAAGTATTACAATAACTTTACCAGCTATTGGAGAATGCAATATTTTAATAGTAGAGAAAGTATATCATTCGTTAAAAAAATTCTAGATTTGATACTTAGATCAACAATATTTATTCTAAGTAGAAGTATGGTTGCTAGAAAAATATTTACCAACATTGAGTCGCTTATTACACAAGAGGTTCACAGGCCTATTTTTAGAAAGTATAATCCGGATATCGTCATTACTACATCTATGGGGACATTGCCTTATGATCGTTTTATAATGCAAGAGGCTAAAAAAAATGGATCAAAAACAGTCTCACTGATTTTAAGTTGGGACAATACAACCACAAAAGGGATTGCAGGCGCATTAGTAGATTACGCAGTTGCCTGGACAGAAATAATGCGTAATGAATTAATTAAATATCATGATTTGATGTCTAATAGAATTTTTGTTGGTGGGGTTGTTCAATATGAAGAATATTTCAAAAAAGATAATCTGGTAACAAAGAAAGATTTATTCAAGAAGCTTGATCTTGCAATGGATAAAAAGACTATTTTCTTATGCTTGGAAAGTCCTACTGCCTATAAGTGGAACCCCAATATATTACGTATTCTTGCAGAGAATATAAAGAGTGATGAAATTATTCAATCATGTCAATTGATCGTTCGACCGCATCCAATTTATTTCAGGACGGATGGGAAAATATTAGTGTATGAAAAAGACTTGAACGAACTTAAAAAAATTGAAAAAGAGTACTCATTCATCAAATTTGATTATCCAGAGGTTCTGTCAAATTGTATAAGTTATGATATGCCAGCAAGCGAAACTTATAAGCTAGGAGCTTTGCTTGAATACTCTGATGTTCTGTTATGTTTTTATTCCAGTATGAGTATTGAGGCAAGTATATTTGATACACCAGTGATTAATCTTGAGCTTTACCATAAGCGAAATCTATCCAATAAAGTGATGGCGAACCATACACACAATAAAAGAATACTTTCCACTGGAGGGGTAAAGTCAGTTACAACTAGAGATGAGTTGATTAAGTCCATTAATAATTATCTTGAAAAACCAAACCTTGACAGCGGTGGAAGGTCATTAATTGCTGAGCAAGAGGTGGGGCCTAATATAGGGTTTGCATCAAGCAAAATAGCTAACTATATTTTAAAACTTAAATAACAGGAGTGTACTTGAATGCATTATTTAAGGCATTTGTATATGTACGTACTATATACAAATGGCCAATTAATAATTAATGAATATTCAAGTTATAAAATTAATGCGTAAACCAACAATTATATATTACAAAATTATGAAATATCGCGAAGAAAATTTGCAATATTTGTATGATACTTTTGATGTAATCGAATTAGATGATCCATCTCAAGACGACACAGAGTCACTGGGAAGGGCTGAAATACTTCTTGCTCCATTGGGGTATGTAGTTGATCAGTCAAAGATTGACAGATGCATAAGATTAAAAGCAATTGGTTCAAATACAACCGGACACCCTCATATTGACGTCAAATATGCGAAGAGTAAGGGTATAGCGGTCATCACTCTTAAAGATAAAAAATCATTTTTAAACAAAATAACCCCAACTGCTGAATTGACATGGGGCCTTATTGTTGCAATTACTCGTAATCTTTTGCCAGCAACAAAATCAGTTGGTGCTGGTCAATGGGATAGGAGGCCATTTGGCGGTAGAAAAATGCTATCTAGAATGTCTATCGGCATTGTGGGTTTGGGGCGACTTGGATATAAAGTAGCTCATTATGGACTAAAGTTTGGCATGGAGGTGAAATATTATGATCCACATGTATCCTCTGGCTACCCCGGTTTGAAAAAAATCGAAAGTTTGGATAGACTTGTGGCTGAGTCTGATGTTGTATCAGTTCATGTGCCGCACGAACCTGATACAGAATGGCTTTTTTCAGAAAATGTTTTTCAAAATTTTAAGGATGGGTCTTATTTTATTAACACCTCTAGAGGTGAGCTTGTAAATCATCAAGCGCTGTTGAATTCACTAAAATCTGGAAAGATAGCTGGTGCAGCAATTGATGTTTTTGAGGATGAATTTCAATCAGATTTTCAATCAAAGATGGTGCTGCATGACCTTTGGAAATTTTCTCAGAATCATTCAAATGTAATTATAACCCCTCATATTGCCGGCTCTACATATGACGCATGGTTTGAAACAGAGAGGTATACTCTAGAAACACTCAAAAATATACTAAATGGAACTAAATTGATGCACGAAAATCTTCCGGTTATGCAGGGGGTGGCTTGGGCAATTATTCCTGGAAGAGGTGGGTCAAAATCTATTACACTTAAAAATATGGCCAAATTGAATGGAAAGCCATTGATAGAATATGCAATAAGTGCGGCATTCGCTTCTAAAATGATATCTAACACAATATGCTCTACTGATAGTAAGATTATTGCATCGTACTGTCGTGAAAGAAAGATAGAAGTACAACAACGACCAGATTTCTTATCGACAGATAATGTATCAACAGTAGATGTACTACTATATGTAGTCCAAGAGATAGTAAAACATCAAAAGAAATTGCCAGAGTTTATTGTTTTACTTGAACCAACCTCTCCTTTTGTAACAACAAGGCAAATTGAGCAGTGTATATCAACTCTTTCTGCTGATAACACAGCAGATTCTGCACAAACTGTTACAAAGGTCAGCTCAAATAGTCATGCTTATAATCAGAGGTATCATGATGAGAATGGTTCAAATTTTTTATATATACAGGAAAGAAATGTGTGCATTAATAAACAACTCAAACCAGAATTTTTTATTCATGGAAATGTTAGAGTAATAAGAACAGAGTCACTTATAAAAACAGGGAGTCTTTTTGGGGAAAGGTCGATACCGATTGAAATCTCCAGATTTGATGCTATGGATGTAGATGGTCCAGAGGATATGACATTGGCAGAAAGTATGATAAAAGCTGGAATAATTAAGGTGAATAAATAATGAAAAAAATATCAGTAATTATTAATGCAAGATTACAATCATCTAGAATGCAAAATAAAATGATTAAGCCTTTTTTTGGCACCGATCTACTGGAAATAGCCTTGGAAAAATTAGATAAATTAGATTTTTTTGAACACAGGTTTCTTGCAGTTAATGAGAGCGAATTAAAGAAGAAAGCGCAAAAATTTAGTAATATTGAAATTTTAGAAAGAAATCTGGAGGCGGTTTCTCCTGGTCCACATCATCCCATGGTTACCTTTGAGCACTACACAAGAGTGCCAACTGAATACTTTTTTGTAATAAATTCATGTGCGGCATTTTTGTCAATTGAAACAATAAAAGCAGCTTATGATGTATTTCAGAAAACAAACTACAACTCATATATTGCCGTAGAAAAAACCAGAGATTGGACCTTTAGTGATGATGGTAAACCCTTAACACATAAAAATCCAGATACATTTCAAAATACGAGTGACGGACAGTTCTTTTTTCGTGCCACACATGCATTTTATATTGCAAATAAAGATTATTTTAAAAACAATGATGGCAAGCTTTGGAATTTGCAAAAGAATGATCCGTATTTAATAGAAATGCCAACAGATGAGGCATTTGATGTGGATACTGACATAGAATTTGACATATCACAATATTTGTATGGTCTAAAACAAAAGTAATAAAGTGGAATATGACATCGTATTGTGCTTTACTACCTTTAGACGGTGTGGGGTTTACCTTCCTATAGTAAAAGAATTGGGCGAGAAGTATAAAATAGGCATATACAGCTATCCAATTAATAAGGCTGACAAGGGTAAGGTTCTTAAAAATAATAAGCTGTTTCTTGACCTGTTATACAAACATGGGGCGTCTTGTGTTGTGTCACATAAAAATAGTTGTAAAATTCTTCTAATTCCGCAGTGGCACTATGGGGTTAATATTGAATCTTTATTCTCAGAGGTGGCGCCTGATAAGTTTTATTGGTTAGTTAGCTTAGCAATGGGAAACTATAATTATGAAAATCTATATTCACATGTACCTGATAAAATTTTAGTGATGGACGAGCGGTTTTATGAATATAGATTGTCAAAAAGACCTAAAGAAAAAAAGATTAATATATCAAGTGAAAAGATTATTGAGGTAGGCATACCTTACCAGAAGTATCCTTATTTTAAAGAGCTCTCTATAGACTACATTATCGCAAATCCAACGCCTTTTAGTTTTCAAGACTCTAAAGATAAGTTAATATATCTTAGTAATATTGAATTATTACTAAACAAAATAAAGTGTAATGATGTTGTTGCCTATAAGCCTCATAATGCATCTGGAATCGACTCTTTATTGCATCCAAGAGTTTATAAACTTATAAAGCTATTTCCGTCACCTGTTAGACGGGTTTTTTACTTTACCTCTAAACTGATGTTAAAAATAAATATAACTGGACATACTAGAGAATTCTTATTGCAGATATTAATAATTCAACAGTATGAAAAAATGATGAAGAGAGTTGTAGCTTTATCTAGCTTAACCAAATATCACAATTTTAACTTGGAAATATTTTTGCCTATTGTTAAAAAAGGTTTAATCACGGGAAGAAGTAATAGTATATGGCACGGATTGCATGCGCAGATACCCACGTATAATTGCGTTTCTGACAAGGTAACAAAGGTTAGTAAGGTCAAGATGCACTCCTTTAATATGACTTATTTTAATCTTCAATGCTGTAATGGCATCCTAGACTTCGATAAACGTAAATTTGAAATTATTTCAGATGAAGCAAGGGGTGCTGATTTTATGCGCATCTTAACATTAGAATTAGGTAACGATAAAAATGAGAGAACTGCATAAGAAAATGGTGCATTTGGGCGTGAATATTTTGAATATAAAAAAGGCTTGGGAAAGAGGTTTTTTTGATAGACCTATCTACAAAGGTGAAAAAAATAAATATATGCTTATCTTTTTCTCGCGAACAGTCCCTTGCCTGAAAGATCAATACACGGTATGAATAATAACTTATGAAGCACTTAAGAGAACTATATACATATTTTCTATTCTTTAAAAAATATATTGGAGTCCAATTCCATATTTATGTATTTGTGTTTTTTATAGTGGGCTTTATAGAGGTTGTTGGAATTGCATTATTTGCCCCACTTTTTTCTACCTTTGGCTCTAGTGATCAGGAGCCCGATAAGATTACAATTTATTTTAATGAGTTTTTAAAGTGGCTTGATCTTTCTCAAGATTTGACAACCACTTTACTGGTTATAGTTACAGTATTTTGCCTGAAGGCTGTTGTTTTATATTCTGCTGAAGTTTATGGATTTCAAATCTTAGGCCGATTTTCCTCTAGAATTAGAAAGAATATAATAAATTCAATTTCAAGCATGAACTATGATTTTTATCTTTCGCAAAATACAGGTGATTTAACTAATATCGTTACAACTGAAACGGGCCGGACTATAAATGCATTTAAGAAATACATTCACTATATTGCGGAAACTATAAATTTATTTGTAATGATTATAGCGATTACGTATTTAGGCTTTGAGGCATTAATATTGATTTCTATATTGGGAATTGTGTATATGATTTTAACCAAAAGATTACTGATGAGATCAAAGAAGCTCTCTACTGGGGTTACTAAACATAATGGAAAGCTACAAAACTCCATAATTCAGATGCTTCAATCATATAAATATTTAAAAACTACAAATAGATTTGATCAGATTAAAGTAACCAAAAATATTAAAACCATTAATCTATCTCCAGGGGAAATTACACATATTTCTGCAACTGCTGAATTTAGCTTGGCATTGTTATTGTCACTGGTTAGAAAAATTCCGTTTATTGATCCTAATTTGACAACGGATCGACAAATATATAGAGGAATGCAGCTTCGAGGAAAGCGTATAGGGATATTTGGATTTGGAAGATTAGGCAAGAAAATGGCACGTTATGCCGAAGCACTGGATATGGAGTGGGTATCTTTTGATAAGAATGATACTGAAAAACATAAAAAGAGCCTATTGGAAACGAGCGATATTATTAGTATTCATTTGCCATTGTGTAAAGATACAGTTGATTTTTTTGACACCCAAGAGTTTAGCACTATGTTAAAAAAACCCTTTATTATAAACACGTCAAGACCTCAATTGATTAATAAAAAAGCCCTTATTAACTCCTTGAATAATAATACTATATCGGGATTGGCAATGGACTTTATAAGTTACAACGCAGACAATAAGTGGGATGCTGATTTAAGAAAATATTCAGGTAGTAAATTGTTGTTAACCCCTCATATTGCAGGAAATACCTACGAGTCAGTAAGTGAAGCATCTGAGGTGGTTGTAGATAAATTTCACTCCCTTGTGTAGTTTGGTATTATTATTGCTGTCATAGATTGGAGAAAACTCCAGCACTAATCGAAATCTCACATGTTTAATATTCTGGATCAGCAGCCTTCTTTTATTTGCAATAAAATTAAATTATGAAAAAATATTTGCTTGAAATCATCTTTCTTCTAGGGAGTGACAAAAGAAAATTACCATACATAGTGCTATCTTTTTTAATACTGTCTACTCTTGATTTGGCAGGAGTTGCATTAATAGGCCCGTTTATAGGGGTTGTAACTGATGCTAATTTTACGGATAGTTTTATAATAAGATTAAATACCTGGAATGTCTTTTTTCTTGATAAAGATAATATAATCCCGTATATGAGCCTTTTATTGGTCTTAACTTTTTTCCTAAAGTCATTATCAGGATTAGTGATTCATTATATTATCTCAAAGTTTAGTGTAAGCCAACAAACCAGATTGCGTGTACTATTGATAAAGTCATATCAACAACTCCCTTATACGAAATATCTTGATAGGAATAGTTCAGAGTATATACATAGCGTGCAATTGCTTGTCAACCACTATACCAAGGGTATCATTTTCAATTTGATGAAAATGTTCAGTGAAGGGGTTGTTGCAATACTAATAATATTATTTCTAATGTACTCTAGTACAAAAGAAACTGTATTATTGATATGTGTATTGTTGCCGTTTATATATTTTTACGACAAGTTATTCAAAACAAAGGTTCAAGCCTATGGCCGTATAGCTAATGATTCTTCGTCGAAAATAATACAAGGGATACACGAAAGCGTACAAGGCTTGAAAGAGGTTCGAATTTTAGGTTGTGAAGAATATTTTGTTGATAAGGTAAAGGGCAGCTCAGAAATATATGGAAATGCTCACATAAAATCATCAATTATTGGAAGTATCCCAAAATATTTTATCGAATTCTTGATGGTTGTATTTGTAGTCCTCATGGTGTATTTAATAAGTAGTGTTGATCAAAGCAATGTTTCAATTTCTACAACTTTAGTGACATTTGGTGTGGCCGCTGTAAGATTGACGCCAATTACTAGTACATTTTTAAAAGGATTTAGTACATTGCGCTTACATCGAGATAGTGTTAGCAGGCTTTATTTGGATATAAGAGGAATTGGTAATAACAATAATAACAAAAATAATATATCTTCTAAATTAGATAGATTTGAGACAATGTCTCTTAATAAAGTTTCGTATAGTTATGATCCCTTAAAGCAGAAGAATGTAATTAATAATCTCAATATGACTATATCCAAAGGTCAGGCAATAGGCATAATTGGGTCTTCCGGAAGTGGAAAAACAACATTGATAGACTTAATTCTAGGCCTTCTCAACCCTTCTTCTGGAAATATTTTTTTAAATGGTTGTAATATAAATAAAGATTATGGTAGATTGCAAAAATTTACGGCATATATACCTCAAGATATATTCTTAATTGATGATACTTTAAAGGCTAATATAGCGCTTGGCGTGCCATTGAGTGACGTTGATAATGTAAAACTTAATAGGGCTATATCAATGTCTAAGGTAGATGAATTTATCGGTAGGATGCCGCTAGGCATAAATACAATTGTTGGTGAATCCGGCATTAGGCTATCTGGCGGACAAAAGCAGCGTATAGCTCTGGCTAGAGCTTTTTATTATGATAGAGAGGTTTTAGTATTTGACGAAGCAACCAGTGCATTAGACAATAAAATTGAAGCTGAAATAATAAAAGAGATAAACGATCTTCGTGGATCTAAAACTTTAATTATTATAGCTCATCGTTTATCTACAATAAAGAGCTGCGATTATATTTATAAATTAGATCGTGGCCAGGTGGTATCCCAAGGAAAACCTGAGAATGTTATATAAAATATCTTTTGTATAATCATGAAAAAAAATACTAGATTTAAATTGTTTAGTCAGATGTCAATAAATGATTCGTTAGTCTTTATTGAACAAGAAATCAATAGACAAAAAAAAACAAGTTACTACATCGAAATTGACAAATTAAGGTATGTACGCATAAGTTCAATGTTTAATTGTATTTCAAATTATAAGAATTGCAATCTAAAACTACTGGTTTTGTTCAGTATAAATAAAATTATTAAGTTATTTTTCCTAGTTCTAAGTGGGAAGGTAGTGAAGTTTTATTCCACTGCTGATATACTCCATATACGAAATAACTTGAGTGTATTTTATTTAGACGACATGATAAGGTTTAAGTTTTTCATTAGTGGAGGGGTAAGAGGTCCGGAAAATATTAAGAATGAAATTGCTTTTTTTAAAAAAAATCAGAATACAAAATTAAATTTGGTAATGCCAAGATTATTAAATAAATATGATAAAAATGGATTTCTTGGATATTCTGATAGTGTAATTTTGGGAAGGCCAATTGATTGGAGTAGCAAGGAAAGTAATTCTATGACTAAAAGCCTGCTCAATATTATGCTGAACTTTTATGCTGATAATGGGGTTGAATGGTGCTCTATTAAAGAGAGATTTCCTGTTTTATATCAAGAGCTTGTTGATAAAAGTCAGTTTGATAGGGGTAATATTTTAGAAATTCTTGAAAAGAAAATTGCTTGCTCCATCATCCATGGCGATTTGTCATTGGGAAATACACTAATGGATAATGCAGGTAAATTTTATATTATTGATTGGGAGTTGTCAGTTTTTGGATCAATAGTCTATGACTTGGTCAAGGTTATTGCGCATAAGCCTTTTACCATGGAGATAGTGGAGAGTTTTATAAATGAAAACATTGATAGAAGTAAATTAAATTCATCGAATGTGTCAAGTTTAAGTGAGCAGTTTAAGCTAGCAAAATTCATTAAAAAAAATAAAATAGTTTGGAGGGAAGGGTAATGGGATTTATAGATAAAATAACATCTACTAAGGGGTCTTATCAAGATAAGAGGAGTAGTAATGATGATAATTGGGAGATGATAGCTACCAAACTATCTGGATCAAATAATTTATTAGATGTGGCATGTGATGCAGGTTTTTATTCTATAAAAGCTGCTAAGTTGAATCTTTTTGTTTTTGGATTTGACATTTTAACTAATTCATTAAAAAAAGCTAGAAAAAAGGCAAAAGAAAAAGGCGTCGAAGGGAGTGTGGTGTTTATGGAAATGTCCATATCACCTGAAAATATAAGAAATCTACCAGTGTTTGATTCAATTTTATGTTTATCAGTATTTCATCATTTTGTGCGATTGCATGGTGAGAATAACGCCAAAGCAATGGTAGTGGATCTTTTTTCAAAGTCCGCCAAAAGTTTATTTTTACAAATTCCAAGCAAGATAGGTAAATATAATAATAAATTATCTATTGACTTTAATGGTAGAAAAGATTTAGTTGATAGGTATATTCGAGATATTTTCGTCAATGTTGATTCATGTGAGGTGGTATATTTGGGTAAAAAAGTTGAAAAGCCTCCTACAGAAGAATATAGGTTTTTATACCAAATAAATAAACATGATAATTAATAATGTTTCTGGATAAATTTTTTTTATTTTTAGTAAGCCCTGTATTTGGTTTTTTTATAAGTCTCAGTCAGATTGAACTACTAGGTTATTTACTTAACACCTATTTTCAACTGTATTTATTGGTGTTGTTATTTCTGTCTAGAGTTGTAATAGTAACTCCTAATATGTTATTACAACATTCAAATGATAGCTCACTTTTGAATGTTGCAAAGCAGAATTTTAACAAGTATCTTTTAGCGTTATTGTCTATAAGAATAGAACTAAAAACATTTAAAATTTTTTTATTTTTATTTTTATTTTGTACAATCGAGTATTTGCATTTAATTAATGGTAGAAGTGGTATTGATGGCCTTTCGGATATAAGAATGATCTTGTATAGCCCCTTATATGGCAGTATACTTTTTTTTGTATTTTATTCTCAATATCTTTACACATTAAGTGTGCCAACTGTTCAAGCACTTATTGCATTCACTGTTAAACTAACAACTTATTTCTCTATATTTTTCATAATATATTGGATATTGTTATTCAATGGGCAATGTCTTGTCTAGTTCAAATATGGAGAAAATTAAAAAATATAGTAACGTTGATTTAGAAAGTAACTTCAGAAAGGGGAGGGGTGGTATTTTTAGGGCGCTACTCAAAAATAAATATTTGCGTTATATTATATTAAAAATTCATTCGATAACTTTCAATATGCTACACGGCCTTTAACTTATTAATGGTAAAAAAATCTTTAGAGAAATGTGTTTGTGGGCTTAAAAGACTTAAGCAAAATTTTCAAAAAAAACTCCATTATTTAGAGGGGATGAATAAGAATAAAATTTTATCAATAAACTTGATAAAGGTAATGCTTCTAATTTCGGTTTTTTCATCTCTTTCCATCTTAAAATTTCTGTCATCAACTTTTTTGGATTTTGGAAGCTCTCTATTTCACTCTAATTACTCCATTTGGGTTTTGTTATTTTCATTCTTTATTGTTAGTCTTTCTGGTCTTTATAAATTTTTTTGGAAATTTAATAAGCACTCTATTATGTTGTTCTTGCTACCTATTACTCTTTTGCTACAAGAGAATATTGGCTACGTTTTATCTTTTAGGCATTATGGACTTTATTACATAGAGTTTTTCTTTTGGTTTGCTTTATTGTATTTTATTATTGAAAGAATTTTACTTAGTAGAAAGGATCTTCTTGTATCAAATTTATACTTTCTTTATAAATGCTACATTACACTCTGTTTGTTTGTTTCTATTTTCTTTATTATTAATAAAGTTGTATTTCCAGAAAATCCTTATATTAACACAGGGTTTCTTTTTGGGGAGAATCATATTTCTTATGTAGCTACCTCGGCCGTACTTTTGTTATTATATTATCCATTTAGATTTTTTAAAAAACCACGGAATAAAAATATTGCATTGGCTTTATTGATTGCAACTCCGTTAGCTGTTGGAAATATTGGCGGCATTGTTGCGATAACATCCATATGGCTTCTTTATTTGAAGGCATGGAAGGCTTTATTGACAATTTCTGTAGGTTTAATTTACTTGTATATGCATACTGGTGACAATGGACTTTATCAATTTTATCTCATGTTTACTTATGGCATGACCTTTGACCCGCTGCTTGATCCAAATTACGTTCTTAACTTAAATAGCCAATTAACAAGTACTTATATTAGAAATGCAACTAATATGATTGCAATAGAAGAATTCTTGAATAATCCGCTGTTTGGGACTGGCTTGTATCGAATAAAACAGGAGTTGAGATATGCTGGATATTGGTCGCATTCATGGCTATTGATTACTCTTGCTTCATATGGAATTTTTTCATTTATTTTGGTATTATCTGCATTATATTGTAGCTCAGGTTGCGGTAATAATTTTAAAAAACATGGGTATGGGGTTTTGGTTATACTATCTATCATGACAGGGGTATTCGTCCCTGAAGTGTATCTATTTTTTACCGTATTGTTTATATTGTATAGATTTATAAATATTGTAAATAATGAATTAACTTCAAAAACTATCACAAGCAATACGCAGTAAATTTTTATAAAAATAATAAGGAAAACATGAAATCAATTTTAATTCTCGGCGGCGACGGTTATCTGGGCTGGCCAACTGCCATGCACTTTTCTAATCGTGGATACAAAGTAACAGTTGTTGATAATTATTTTAGGCGTAATGCATGTACTGAGTTAGATACCGGCATGCTGTACCCTGTGCCAACACTTATTGAGCGTGCAAAAATTTGGTATGAGCTGACAGGGTATGAAATTAAAATAATTATTGCTGATCTTTCAGAGCCATCCGTAATGCGTGAAGTGTTCAAAGGAACTCTTAAATACCACTGGGCGGTGGATTATTCATTTTCTGGCGTACCTGATACTGTGATACATTATGCCGAGCAGCCTTCTGCGCCATATTCTTTAATAGATTATAAGCACGCAGACATTACTTTAATTAATAATTTAAGAGTGACTAATAATTTATTATGGTCAATTAAAGATATTTCGCCAGATACCCATCTTATTAAACTTGGAACAATGGGGGAATACGGTACGCCAAATATTGATATTGAAGAAGGTTGGCTGGATATAACCCATAACGGGAGGCAAGATAAATTTCTTTACCCTCGTCAAGCTGGTAGCTTGTACCATACTACAAAAATAATGGACACTGATTTGATGTGGCTTGGGGTACGTATGTGGGACTTAAAGGTAACAGACCTGATGCAAGGCCCAGTGTACGGTATTGAGACTGATGAGTCCTCTTTCGATAAAAGGTTGAATACTATTTTTAATTATGATGAAGTATTTGGTACAATTGTAAATCGCTTTATTGTCCAGGCGGTTGTTGGCTACCCATTAACTGTTTATGGAAGTGGCGGACAAACTAGAGGGTATCTTAATATTAAAGATACTTTGCAATGTGTACATCAGGCAGAGATGATCCAGCCAAAGAAAGGAGAGTTGAGAATTTTCAACCAAATTATGGAAACATTCAGTGTTAATGATCTTGCAAACCTAACGAAAAAAATTGGCAACCAAAGAGGGGTTAACGTGGAAATAAAATCTGTTCAAAATCCCAGGAAAGAGTCTGAAAATCATTATTATAACCCCAAGTACCAAGGCTTAAAGGATTTAGGAATCTCTCCGAACCTGCTTACTGACGAGGTGATGGGTAGACTTTTTTCTATAGTGGAAAAATACAAAAAAAATATTCGTAAAGATGTTATTTTTAAAGGAATAAAGTGGTAAATAAAATGGTAAATAAAATGAGAAGTAGGCTTGTTTATAAGTTCGCAAAATATCCAAATAATCAGAATATAAATGAAATAATAGACTCAGCTTTAAGGTTAGAGAAAAAACTATCATTCGTTAATATTGATGAAATAAGTATTTCTGAATATAATTCAAGATACTTCGGGAATTATATTAATACTGCAGAAGATAGAATATTAAACTTACAAAAATATTGTTATATCTTATCTTGGGCACTAGAAGGCTTGAATAAGCACAAGAAGAATGTGATACTTTTGGATCATGGTGGTGGCCATGGAATGATGTCACTATTAGCAAAAGAGCATGGTATTGGCACAGTTATTCATAATGACATCTATCCTATTTCTAGTGAAGATGCTTGCAAGATTGGAGAGTTTTTGAATATTAGAGCAGATACTTACGTGCCTGGCACAATAGATGATGTCATTCAATATTTGAATCAAAATAACATGGAATGTGATGCTATAGTAAGCTACGATGTAATAGAGCATATTTATGATATCGATGATTTTTTGCAGAAGTTACATCTCCTTTCGCCAGGTAGAATGAGTGTATTCATGGGTTCAGCTGCGAATGAGCGCAATCCATTTATTGATCATCGATTAAAATCCATGCATAGAATTTTTGAAAATAGGGATCGCGCTCCAAAATATGGAAGAAAGCCTACAGATGCTACACGGGCGATAAAAGATTTACGTAGAGAAATTATTGTTAAATGTTCTTTTAATCTATCAGTCGATGAAATTGAAAGTTTGACAGGTTTGACACGAGGAATGGTTGTAAACGATATACATGAAGTTGTTGAAGAGTATTGTAAAGCAAGGGTTTATCCAAAACCCCCCTTACACCCAACAAATACATGCGATCCTTATACCGGCAATTGGTTTGAGCATTTGATGGATCCGGATCAGCTAGTAAAAACGTTAAATGCAACAGGTTTTGACACTAAAGTTGTTAGTGGTTATTACAATAGTCCGAAAAATATACCCATTAAAATTATCAAATCTATACTTAATCTAATT
>Ga0066608_1000531_pt1 | contig 23254 bp, 21 predicted proteins | sample SaaInlV_DNA_135m_FD_60377 | JGI IMG/M metagenome (GOLD analysis project Ga0066608, IMG submission 60377) | Marine microbial communities from expanding oxygen minimum zones in the Saanich Inlet - SI075_LV_DNA_135m | ecosystem: Environmental > Aquatic > Marine > Unclassified | place: British... | reverse complement strand
CATCATTATACTAGTATATTTAGAGCTAAATAGTTGGCACCTAAATCTATACAATGTATTAACTGTTACTTTTGGCTATTACATGCTAAATAACACTACACATAAGGTGGCTTATGTGTACCAATATCTTAATTTGCTTTAAAACCCTTATGGTACTAATGTAGCTAATACTTTTTAAAAGCAGACACAGGTGGTAAAGAATTGGTTAAATTGTAATACATAATGGAAATATATAGTTTTATTTATTAAATAAGGCTAAACTATAAAAAGTGTACTATTTTCATGTACACTTTTTATTTTTATATAGTATTATAAATAGTAATTTATAGTCTCTTATTATACTAATAATAATTATTTTAATCAAACTAATTTAGCTTCATCATTTATTACAGATTTTAGATTTTTATATATTATTATTTTAATAATCATAATTAGAAATAATTAAAAATTTACATATCCTTATTAGAAATATCAAAAAATCTTTCAAAAAATTTCATAAATTTTTCAATTACTCAATCACATTTTTTTGCATATTCTCAGCTTGGGCTAAAACGAGACATTTTAGGTACAATTTTAGTTATGCTTGTTCAATTTGTTATAATATTTCAATCTCTGAAAGAATTCTCTATAAATTTGTATGTTTCATTATGATTAAGATTTTCATCTTTGATAATTTTTTCCAATTCTTCTATTTTCTTTTTTTCTACAAATTCAATCCAATCTCCATCTACTGATGAAGAAATATCTAGAGATTCTATAAATTGTTCAATAAGATCTTTTTTATTACGAAGTTCAACACTTGATTCTACTGCTCTATTGATATCAGCAAGTATTTCTTTGTTTTTAGTATGATCTAAATGATATTTTTTAATAAGTTCAATAATGTAATCAATATTTATTTCTATTTGTTTTATAAGTTCCATCTCAAAAACAAGATCATCATTTATATTTTCTTTTTCATCATCTTTTTCTTTACTAAAGTCATTGTATAAATCAATATATAGACTATGATAATCTTGAATATCTCTTTCTGTTAATATTCATTTGTTAGCAAATTCATCGAAAGTTGTCAAAATATTACGAATTCTTAAAATTCAACCATAAAGTTTTATAAATTCTTTTTGAGCTTTTTCAGAATCTATTCTTACTCAAAGTGGATATTTTTCAGTTAATTCGTCAATTAAAGTTTTATATCATTTTACTTCTTTTTCTTCATCTTTATAACCATTATAGTATTCATCAAAAGTTTTTAATAATACAATTCAACTTGCTTCTTTATCTCCAAAAAGTGCAATTGCTTCATTTGTTCTTTTTTCAAGGTTACGAAAACAAACTATATTACCAAAAGTTTTAATGCTATTTAAAATACGATTTGTTCTTGAAAAGGCTTGAACAAGTCCATGTAATCTTAAATTTTTATCAACCCATAAAGTATTCAAAGTAGTTGCATCAAAACCTGTTAAAAACATATTTACTACAATTAAAACATCAATTTCTCTATCTTTTACTCTTTGACTTACGTCTTTATAATAATTTTGAAATTTGTCAGAAGATGTATCATAAGAAGTTCCAAACATTGTATTATAATCAACTATAGCATTTTCTAAAAAATCTCTTGAACTTGCATCAAGTCTAGTAGTATCTTCTGGATTTTCATCAATTGTTCCATCAGGTTCTTCTTCGTTTGCTGTATAACTAAAAATAGTTGCTACTTTTAACTTTTGGTCACTTGGAAGATTTTGAAATTGTTTTTGAAATTCTGTATAATAAAGTTTTGCCATATCAATAGATGATACTGCAAATAGAGAATTAAAACCTCTAAGTCTTCTTTCTTTAAGTGAATAAAAGCTATTTCTTTTTGTTTTTTGATCAAAATGTTCACGAATATACTGAACTATATTTTTAATTCTTTTAGGAGCAGAAAGAGCTTTTTCTCTATCAATATTTTTTACTTGTTCATCTTCTATATTTTCTGCTTCCTTTATAGTAGAAATATAATCTACCTTGAAACGTAAAACATTTTTGTCGGCGATAGCATCAACAATAGTATAAGTATGTAATTTTTCTCAAAATGCTTGTTCTGTCGTTTTTAAGTCTGGATGACCACCAGATGATGAATTTATAGCAAAAATAGGAGTTCCAGTAAAACCAAAAATATGATATTTTTTAAATGCTTTAATAATTGCTTTATGCATATCACCAAACTGTGAACGATGACACTCATCGAATATAAGTACAATATGCCAATCAAAAATAGTATGATCTTTATTTTTCTTTATAAATTTATCAAGCTTTTGAATAGTAGTAATAATTATTTTTGCATTAGGATCCTCTAATTGTTTTTGGAATTTTGCAGTACTTGTATTACTATTTGCAGCTCATTTTTCAAACTTATCATATTCTTTCATAGTTTGATAATCTAAGTCTTTTCTATCAACGATAAATAAAACTTTATCAATAGTAGGTAATTTGCTAGCAAGTTGTGCTGTTTTAAAACTTGTTAAAGTTTTCCCTGATCATGTAGTATGCCATACATAACCTCCAGCATCTATTGTTCAATATTTCTTATAATTTGTACTAGTTTCAATTCTATTTATAATTTTTTCCGTTGCAACGATTTGATAAGGTCTCATCGCTAAAAGAGATTTATCACTGGTAAAAATACAATATTTCGTTAAAATATTTAATAGAGAATGTTTTGCGAAAAAAGTTTTAGAAAAATCTATTAAATCAGTAATTGGTTTATTTGTATTATCAGCCCACCAGCTTGTAAATTCAAAACTATTACTTGATTTTTTCCCTTTTTTTGTACTTCCATTATTTTGTTCTTTGATATGAGAAAAACGAGTTGTATTGCTATAATATTTCGTATGAGTTCAATTTGAAATAACAAACAATTGCACATATTCAAAAAGTCCGCTATCAGCCCAAAAACTCTCTCTTTGGTAACGATTTATTTGATTAAATGCTTCTTGTATAGCAACTCATCTTCTTTTAAGTTCAATATGAACCATTGGTAAACCATTTACAAGAACTGTAACATCATAACGATTTGCTCTTACTCCATCATCCGTTGCATACTGATTGATAACTTGTAAATAATTATTATGAATATTTGTTTTATTAAGCAAATAGATATTTTTTTCAGTTCAATCATCACATTTCAAAATTTTAATATAATCTTCTTGAATAGTTATTGTTTTTTCTTCTATTCATTGTGTAGAATTTGAAATTTCTGTATCAAAAAAATGCCTCCATTCATTATCACTAAATTGAAATTTATTTAATTTTTCAATTTGAGTTTTCAAGTTTGCTTTCAAATCATCTTCTTTAGTGATTTTCAAATACTCATAAGCTTGAGTTTGCAATTGCTTAATAAACTCTTTTTCAAGAGCATCTTCACTTTGATAGTTTTCTGCTCTTCTTGAAGATGGAGTAAATTCAGCAACAACGGTACTCTGATTGCTTTGTGCTATGATGTTTATATCTTTATTTGTCATAAGTATTAATTATATTTAAAGTTTTCAAGAAATCAGTTAAATGTTTCGATAAGTAATTCTTTTTCTTCATTACTTGGTTCGTTATTTTCCATTTCTGACAATTTTCAGTGGCTATATAAATTTATAACTCTATGAAATTCTTCCTTTTTATCTCATGAAAGACAATCTATAGATTTACTATATCCTAAGAAATTTGCTGTTTTTTCCAATAAGGTTCTAAAAAGATTAAAATGATATTTTTCTATATCTCAATTATCAATAACTTCTTTAATTCTATTTATTATTAACAAATGATAAGCAAAAGGAGTATCGTCATCTTGTCATTTAAGTTCTAGTTTATTATTACTATTTTTTGATAAAATATAATTATATTTTTTTGCTTCCGCTTTTCCAATTCAACGAAAAGAATTAAACAAAACATTATAAAATAAAGCATGATGAGTAGTTAATAAAAAATTTAATTGTTTATTATTAGATCATTTTATTGTCTGAAAAAGTTTATCTGCAATTGTTATAATTCTAGCATCATCTATAGAAGAAACAGGATCATCAATTACTATATATTCTAAATTATCAAACTTATTTGTTATCCTATCTTCTAATTTATCAGTATTTAAAGCTTCTATTACAACTTCCAAAATTGAATAAAATATAGACCAAATTAATATACTTTCTTCACTTTTTGATACCTTTATATTTTCTTCATGTATTACTCCATCATCTCACGTTGTAATAATAGGGAAATTAATACTTTCATCTTCATAGTTAAAATTTGGTTCAATTTTAGAATTAGTAATATTAATATAAATATTTTTAATATTGTTTTCTAAATCTTGTTCTTGTATAAAATCAATTACCCAATGAAATTTAAATTCTAAAACAAAATTTACATTTTCCCATCTGAATAAATCTTCTAAAAATGCATTATAACATAATACTTTTATCTTTGGTTCCATTAATGTATCTCAAGAATCAATCATTTCCTCAATCTCATCATTATCTAACTCATCATTCAATGAATTAAACTCATTTGAAAGCCTTGTCTTTCATGTTGCATTAAAAGCATACAAAAGGGCAATACTTTTTTTATTTGTATTGCTATTTAGTTTGTTTTTTATTTCCTGAGCTACATTCTCAATTGAATCAAATTCTGCCATATTATTTCTTTAATTCTTTAAAAGTAAGAAGTCTTTCTCTATAATATTCATATTGTTGTCTTCTTGCTTGTATTTCGGCAGGTAAACCAACAGAAATATCATTCACTAAAGCATCAAATTTATCAAGAACTGCAACAATTTCTTGTTGTTTTTCTAAATCTGGTTCTCAATTTTTAAATGGTACTGGAATTTTAAGTTTTTTTACATTTGGAGTTGTTAATTGAGGAATACTTCAACCACTATGTCAAATTTCTGTTTTATATAATATATAATTTAAAAATTTAGTTGTTATTATTTGATTATTTGGAATACAAGTAATAAGACGGACAATTGGTGTGAATTTAGGATTTCTAATTGTATGATAACCAATAGTACCTCTTGCTGAAATAGTTACAGCTTCATTATCTATTTTATAAGAATCAGTAAAACCATATAATGCACTTGAATCTGTTCAGTTAGAATAAATTGGATAAGGGAATTCTTCTGTTGGTTCTTTCTGACCTTTTAAATATTTTTTAGGTAAATCTCAACCTGCATTTATTGATAAACAAACTTCATCTAATATTTTCCACTCCATCTCATGATCTCCAAAACTCAACAAATCATCTCTATAATACTCATATTGTTTTTTTCTAGCTTCCTGCTCTGTTTCCAGCTCTGTTTCCAACTCTGTAAATGTATCAAGAATTTTTACTATTTCTTTTTGGATTTCTATTGGGGGGATTGGGATTTGAATTTTTTCCCATTGTGTTTTAGTTAATCAAAATCTTGTTAATCATTTTGCTTGCTTATTTATTTTATCTTGTAAAAAGTCCGACCTAAATAAATAATTTATAAACATAGATTGAGTATAATTATATTCACTTAATCTTATTCTCATTATATGATAACTATAAACAACTCATGGCATATCCTCTATTGCTAGTGCTGAAAATCATATTTCATTTTTAACTTCAGAACTTGGAGTAATAAATATATCACCTTTTAACACATTGCATTGTTTTATTTTATTATCATTTGCAGTAACCTTCATTTTTGGAATTTTTCAATCAATATAATGATTACGATATACATCCATATAATTTAACAATGTAATTTCTTGTTCTCAATCAATAATTTTCTTATCAATTCAGGCTCAGCTAACTTCAGCAATTTTTGATAATTCCTTAAACTCGACACCATCAGGACAGTATTTTTGTAGTAATTGTTCTATTTTATTCATAGTATTTATATATCTCGTAAAAAATTAAACAGTTTTTTCAATATCTGCAACTATTTGGTCAATAGAAGTTCTAAGTGTATTTTGTTTTTCAACAATTTCAGCAATTTTTATATTTAATTCTTTTATATCAACCACTTCTCTTGTATCTTTTTGCTCTACATAACTTGAAACTGCTATATTGTAATCATTCTCTGCAATTTCTGAATTATCTACAAGTCTTGAAAAATGTTCTTCTGAATCACTGCGAGCAATAAAAGTATCTAATATTTTTTTACGATTATCATCACTCAGTTTATTTTTAGCACTTCATCTTGTAAATTCAGCTGATGCATCAATAAATAAAGTTTTATTATCTTTTTTAGATTTTTTCAACACCATTATACAAGTTGCAATTGTTGTACCAAAAAATAAGTCAGCTGGAAGTTGGATTACAGCATCAACATAATTATTATCAATTAAATATTTTCTGATTTTAGCTTCTGCTCATCATCTATATAATACTCATGGGAACTCAACTATTGCAGCTGTTCAACTTGTAGAAAGCCAAGTTAACATATGAAGAGTAAAAGCAAGATCAGCTTTACTTTTTGGTGCAAGAACTCATGCAGGAGAAAAACGAGGATCATTTATAAGGATTGGATTTGCATCTCATTCCCAGTTTATAGAATATGGAGGATTTGAAACGATAGCATCAAAAGGTTCATCATCCCAGTGTTTTGGATCCATAAGAGTATCTCCGTGTGCTATATCAAATTTCTCATAATTTATATCATGTAAAAACATATTGATACGACAAAGATTGAAGGTAGTGATATTGATTTCTTGACCAAAAAATCAGCCACGAACATTGTTTTTTCCAAGAACTTTAGCGAATTTTAAAAGCAAAGAACCTGACCCACAACAAGGATCATATACTTTGTTAACTTCTTTTTTACCAACAGTTGTTATTTCAGCAAGTAGTTCACTTACTTCTTGAGGTGTAAAAAATTCTCATCCAGATTTACCTGCATTACTTGCATACATTCCCATAAGATATTCATAAGCATCACCAAAAATATCAATAGTATTATCATTATAATTTCCGAGAGGCAGATTTGCTACTGATTCAAGTAATTCAGTAAGTTTTTTATTTCTTTGTTCTACTGTATTTCAAAGTTTATTTGAATTTACATTGAAATCATCAAAAAGTCATTTTATATCACTTTCACTATCAGTTCAATTAGCAGAAGATTCTATATTTTTAAAAACTTTTGATACAGTTTCATTCAAATTTGGATCATTTTTTGCATTTTTTACGACATTTACAAAAAGTTCACTCGGTAAAATATAAAATCATTTTTGTTTCACTGTTTCACTTCTTCAAAACTCTGATTCTTTATCAGTTAATTTTACATAATCAAAACTATCATCAGGTTCATTTTCATTGATATATTTTGCTAGGTTTTCACTAATAAAACGATAAAAAAGCATTCATAGTACATATTGCTTAAAATCCCATCAATCAACAGCTCCTCTTGATTGATTTGCCATTTGCCAGATAGATTTATGAAGTTCAGCTCTTTCTTGTTCTTTTGTCATGTTTTTATTTTAAAAGTTAAATGTATTTTAAAACTAGATATACTATATATATAATTATCAAAAAATCTAATAATAGAAAAATATTACTTTTTTATTCATAAATCAATAAGTCTCTCTTTCACAATTTCTTCAGATTTAATATATTCAATATCTAATAATATTATATCATCAGTTATTTCATCCAAAGTAATTATATTTTCTTCTTCATAATTATTAACATAAAGTTGAATATTTAAATCAAAGTTTTTTTCTCTTACTTCATCAATTTCAGCAATATAACTAAAATATTTATTACATATTACATCTTTTAAATTTCAAGATTTGAAATCATTATATATATCTACAATAATTTTTATACCTATATTTGTCAGCTTATTTATCTTTACTTGTTTTTCAAAATATTTACTTGCATCAATAAATAATATTTTATCATCTTTTTTACCCTTATTAAATATAATAATTGATGTTGCTAATGATGTTCAAGAAAATAAATTTGAAGGTAAGGAAATCACGGCTTCAATAATATTTTCTTCAACCATAGTTTTTCTTATATTTCATTCAGTTACTCATCTATATAATACATAATCTGGTACAATAACTCCTGCAATTCATGTTTCTTCTTTTATACTTTCAACTATATGAGTTAAACATGTCCAATCTGCTCTTACCTTTGTTGGTAATCATCTTCAAAACCTTCAATATTTATCTTTTCTCAATTTTTCTACATTTTCTAGATTCATTCAAAAAGGAATATTAGATACCACTATATCAAATTTCATTAAATTATTTCAATCTGTAAATTTTGGTTCAAATATAGTATTTCATAAAGAAAATAATGCATTTTCATATCAATTAATAAATAAATTCATTACTGATATCATCCATTGAGTTCTATTTATTTCTTGTCCATAAAGTATAACCTTATTACTTCAAATCTCTTTTCATAATCACATTAATAGATTTCATATTCAATTAAATGGATCATAAATTTTAGATACTTTATCTGTTTTTAAAAGTTCAGATAAAAGCATTACTAGTTCTTTTGGGGTATAAAAATCTTCTCATGCAGAACCATAACTATATGTAATAAAGTGAAATAAATCTTTTATAAAGCCTTTTGAATATTTACTTAATTCAGTATTAGAAAAATCTAATTTATATAATAATGATAATAGGTCACTATAAAAATGATTCCTATTATCTTTATCTCAAAAATTTTTATTGTTAAAATTTATACTATCAAATAAAGCTATTCAATCATCATTAATAAATACATTTCTATTTTCAAATTCAAAATCTTTTAAAGCATTATTTATAATGTTTCATAAATCTTTTTCATTTTTATTATTATAAAGATATTCAAAAGAAGATCACCTTGGTATTTTCAGAATATTGCTTAATTTTGATCATATTTCATTACAATTATCATTTAAATATTTATAAAAAATTAAGACTAATATATATTCCCTAATCATTGAGCTTTCAATGTATCAACGGTATCAGTCTAATAGTCTAATTATTTTTCATATAGTTTGTCTTAATTGTATATTATCATTATCTATTTTCATTTTTGATTATTTACTATTTAAAATTACATTTTCTAAAAATTGTGATTTCTTTTCAATTAACTTAACTAATATTCATTTTTGTTTTATAATTTCATTATTTATATCAACAACTTTTTTCTGTTTTTCAATACTTATATCAGGAATTTTAATTCATAGTAAAGCTCATTTTTTTACCATTTTAATTGAATTACCTGTAACATAATTAGCCTGAAAATTTTTAGTATTTACTACGCTATTTATATAGATAGATATATATTCAGGTAAGTATTTTTTTTCTTGTAATCTTATAACATAAAAACTGGATGATGCTACACATTTTCAAAATTCTTCTTTATACATAGCAGTATACATTCTTGTTCATTTAGATGAAAATAATATATCTCATTTTTTTAAAATATGTCTTTCATTAACATCTCATAAAATTAATTCTAGTTTTTCTCTTAGTTCCCCATAATCATCAAAATGTCTTGCTTGGAGATAAGATATATTACCTTCTTTAACTTTTTCAGGACGAATAAATACACCTGAATTTACAATTGCTATATCGTTTACAATTATTTTCTTCATAAAATATTATTTAAAATAAATAGATAAAAATTTAAATACTCTTCTATATGTTATTCTAGAGTTTTCCATCACTTCACCATTATTATTAGTAATTTCATCAATCTGCAATTCAACCATTTTTATAAATTCTCTAGGCCATCATTCTTCCCTTGCACTATGTAAAAAAACTTCCCTAAGCATATGATGATTATTTTGAAGTTCTATATCATTTTCAAAATTTAGTTCTTTTTTTAATTTAAAATTATCAATAAATTCACTCATATATATCCTTAATATACTTTCTGGAAATACATACTTTTCTCTTCCTTCTTCAACATCTATTTTAATAATAGGCTGTTCAATATACTCATTTATTTGAATATCTTTTATATATCCGACTCTAAACATTCATCTTTCATCTATAAAAGGGACTCTATCTCTGACTTTAAATCATATTCTTGTTCTCATTCTATTACTATACATATACTTAAAATTAAAAATTATTATCTTGACGTCTTAAATATTATATGTATGAAAACTGAAAAGTCAAAACTTATTTATAAAAGTAGAAGTTCTACTAAATTTCAAATAAGCAATTTTATAACTAAAAAAGTAGTGAATATACACTACTTTAAAACAATATTAATTATTTATTATGACTTAAACTATATTTTATTTTTTTATTCAATATCATTTACCATAATCATCATATCTAAGAAATAATATTAAATCATTTTTAAATTCTTCGCTATGTTCAGACCATCTATTTTCCTGTTCAATATATACATCATTCCGAAATTCTCTATCTTTTTTAGTTCTCTTCATATCTATACTTTTTTCTTTTGCCTTTCCTCTTCATCTAATTAAGTAATGATCTCTAACTAATCTTTTAGTATAATCTGAAATAATAGGCCAGTTTTTTATTATTTGATATGACTCCTCTTCATGAAAATGAAATGAATAACTTAATTTTTCTGTACCATCTCTTGTTGAAACAAAGGGTTTTCATATATCATGTAGTAATCAAGCTGCAAACATTTTAAAATTTCTATCTTTAATAATTCACCATGTAACTTTTAAAGTATGCATAAATACACCATGTTTGTGATGTTCATTTTGTTTCCAAATTGTTGTTATTAGTTTTTGTTTTATACTTGGTTTTGCTGTAGATCTCATATTTTATATATTCTTAATTGTAAAATTCATTTCTATACCTTTAGAATCAAATCAATCTATGTCTTTTAATTCTCAACTAGGAGCTCATTTTCATATATTAAAATCAATTTTATAATTAGTATATCATTTAAGTTCTAAATTAACAAATCATACAAAATCTAATGCTCATAAATCTCATTCTTCTATTAATACATTTGATTCTTTTCATAATTTTAATTCTTTCTTTTTTTCTTCAAGTTTATAACATTCATCTCATTCACTAAAATATCACCCAGTATTATAATCTATATCATATGATTCATTAGTATTATTAATTAAATAAATTCAATATCATGCTACATCTCATCAATATACTCATTGACGAATAAAAAATAATCTAAAATCTTTTACTATTTTCATAAATTTTATTCAATTTTTATTTATTAATTTTACTTTATTATTAAAAGAAAAATTATTCTCTTCACTAACTGGAGTATAATCTCTATTTATAGAGAATATTCTTTCTAATCATAACTCAGAGAAATCAAATCATCTATTGATAATTTCTTGTCTTAACATGTCTTTTACTATAACAACATTCCTATGTCATGATTGTTTAACTAGAGAATTATATCTATCTATTAATTCTAAATCTGTTAATTTAATATTTTTACTTATTTGTTCTAAATGAAAAGGCATTGTTTCATAATCATCCTTATCTATTACTATTGTTTTAATTCAATTAATAACAATTAATTTTATTTTATTCATATATGTCATAGAATTATTATTACCAATAGCTGAAAAATCAAATCACCTATTAATAAATTCTCTTCTTATTCAATCCAAATGAAGTGCTCTAGTTGAAACCCATCAGTTATTTCTAACTTCTGAATTAAACATTTCAATAATTTCTTTGTCACTATTTTTACTATAATCATTATTCATAATCTTTTATATTAGTAAATAAATTATAAACAAAAAATAACTTTCCTGTAAAACAAGAAAGTTAAAAATAATGATGGTTATATCTTTCCTGTAATCAGGTAGGAAGTAGCACCTTACATTTGCAGGTTGCTGGAATGTATTAATGAGCCTATTCTCTAACATTCACTCTTGATATTTTCAGTTTATGTAAGTATATTATACTAAAATAATATTCTTTTGCAAGTTTTTAAAAAATATTATTCATAACCAACAATTTTAGTATAAATTGTTTTTATTTCACTTTCAGTAGGTAATCTCCAATTATTATAGTTTCATAATGTTGATTTAAAAGCCTTGTTATATGCTTCATCCCGTGATGAAACATATAATAATTCTATTTGCCACATTAATCATGTGGTGGTATCTTTCCATACTTCTTATTTATAATAATTTATTATAGTTTCATTGCTATAAGCTTTACTTTTAACAAGAGTACATGGGTCATTATAATTTGGTCAAAATTCATATCACTCACTACAATCGCATAAATGTGTTCATTCTTCATTAAATTCTAAAGTAAAATAAGAATTAGATCAAAATGATTCAACACAACTATCGTTATATATTTTAAACAAATCCAGTAATTTTTCTGAAAGTTCTTCATAATACGGAGTATCAAAACTTGACTCTCCTGAAATATTATTTCACTTAAATACTAAATTAGTATCGTTAAAGTTTGAACTTATAGATTTAATATTAAATTTATTTTTTGTAATTGAATAAAACCAAGCTAAAACTTTATTCTTAGGGATAATGTATCAAATTTTTCAATCTGCAGTAGAATATATTCTACTAGGTATTCATATGAATTTATTTAATAAAAAAGCTCAACCTCAAGAATTTCAAAAATTTATTTCAGCATCAGTTTTTATATTATTTTCTTCATCAAATCATGAAACTATTCATTTTGTAATAGTAATTTTATTTCATCATAGAGTAGGATAACCATAGATATTTATTGTTTTTCAAAATATTGAAGTATTAATACTATTTCAATCAAATAAATTTGTATAATTTAATGTACTAAAATTTCTAATTTTCACTACTGCTAAATCTAATAATGGATTTCTAATTACTAAATCTCATGTATATGAGCAATTTGGCAATAATCAAATATCATCTAAAATACAAACAGTTATTTCTCATACTGACATACCCGTATTTTCATCTTCAATTACATGATTATTTGTTATTAATAAACCATCTTTTGTAAAGATAATTCAACTTCATCATCAATCATTATAAATTATACTAACAATAGACCTTAACAATTCTTCTTGTTTTTTGACGTCTAGATTAGTATTTGTATTATTATTTAAGCTACCATTTAATTTGACTATATATATAGATATGAAGAATAGTATAATTAATATTAAAATAATTATAGCTCTGTTAATTTGAGATGTACTAAATCTATTCTTAATAAAAAATCATTTAAATTTTCTTTTTTTTGTAAACTTAGATTTAGTCTTTTTAGAATCATCCTCAATAAACTCCCCACAATATCTACATTTTATTGCTTTGTCCTGAATTTCGTTAGAACAATATTTACATTTCTTCATAAAATTAATTTTTTATTGAAATACATGTATCATCATTTTCTCATCAAAACTTATATCATTCTTTACAATCACATATATAACTTTCATCAGTTTGTTCTCAATTATAATATGAATTTATTCAATATTCATTTATACATATTTCATTTCAATATTCATATTCGTTATAAGTTAATTTTGATAATTCAATTTTACTTAATACTGAAATAGTGCTTATTGCTATTAATATTATTAAGATATAAGACCAAACATTGTATTTTTTATAATTAGTTTCTATGAAAGTATTTTGAACTCTTTTCGAAACATGTATATAACTACCCCAAATTATCATTGAAAAGAAACCTCTTATTAATATTCAAAGGCTTTCTCAGTTATCATCTATTTCATATAGTTCAGGTATTAAGTCAGCTATAAGATAATCAAATCAAATAAATATAAAATAACTAATCAAATAAATTTTAAATAGTAATGGGAATAATTTATGTTTACTAAAAAAGAAATATATTAATATCGTTGCAAAAAATACGAAAAATAAATTTCATAACATTTCAAATATAAATAAAGAAAAATATCATTCTATATATAACGAGCTTCCATTTGTTATTAATTGAGCAAGGCTACCATCATTTATTCATAAAATGAATAAACTTTCTATTGATGATAATAAAATAAAAGGAGTAACTATTAAACCAATTATTATTAATATTAGCCATCATCCTAATCATTTAGCTTCTTTATTTTTTTCTACATTTCATTTAAATTTTTGTGAATTATTATTTATAAATTCTCAACAATGCCTGCATTTTATTGCATTATCTTGAATTTCTTCTCAACAATATTTACATTTTTTCATATTTGTTAATTACTATTAAACTATCAAAATTTATTTTCTGATTTATTTCATTCTGCAAAAAATAAATACAAAACATAAAATGGAATTAATATAAACCATCAACTATTGTTTATATCATGACTTCTTCTTATTAATATAGTTATCAAAAAATAATACGCTGGAAACACTAATATATATAACATATCTATTAAGTCACTAGAAGTATTACTTTCATCTATAAGAATAAAAATTATTATGAGTCAGTAAAAACTTAATAACCCTAAAAAATATTGTAAACGATTGATTCTTCATTTATAATCAAACATAATATTTATATCAAATAATGATTTATAATTATAACTTATTTCTGAATTATTATTTTTAGTTGCAATTTCAACTTTATTTTCATTTAAATTATTTTTTATAACAGTTTTTTGTTTAATATCATTATCAACACTTTCATTGATTTTTTCTCAGCAGTACTCACACTTAATTGATGTTTCTTCAATTTCTTCTGCACAATATGGGCATTGTTTTGTTTTAATATTTTTTTCTTTCTTATTAAAATTCTCTCAACAATACCTACATTTAATTGCTTTGTCTTGAATTTTTTCAGCACAATAAGGACATTCTTTCATATTATTTAAATTATTTTACAAGATATAGTAATATATTATCATATAAATAAAATATATCCAAATTATACTTCAAAAAAATAAGAACAGTTTTTGTCTGTTCTTATAAATATTAATGTACATTAAATCATATTTTTCTTTTATTTTCATTCTTATCATCATTAAAATATATACCATTATAATACTCTAACTCTGAATCTGAAATAGATTTACTGATTCATTTAATAGTTTCTATTAACATTTTATAAGAAATTAATTTATCACTTATAGCTGCTTTTTTAGCTACACTTTCAATTATGAATTCTATATCAGATATAATATAATTCTCAGTAATTTCTGCGAGTTCATCATAATCTATATTTGGTTCTATTGGTCTTCACTTTAGATAATAACTAAATATTTCTACTCTAGTTTCTTTATCGGGTGGTCATATATATAACTTTAAATCAAACCTTCATGTCCTTAAAATTGCAGAATCAATTTTATTTGGATAGTTTGTTGCTCAAACAACTAATATTCAATCACTTCAGGCATCATCTAAATTAATTAAAAATTCATTTATTTCTTCTTCTTTGTATTGACTATCTCATGTGAGATTAGTTCTATTAGGAACTAATCACGATATCTCATCAAAAAATAAAATTACTGGAGATTTTAATTTTGCCTTTTCAAAAACTTGTCATATTTTTCATACAGTTCAATGTATATGAGGAGATGCTATACTAGAATGTTTTATTTCAATGAAATTCCATCCTAACTCTTCTGCTAGTTTTGATGATACATATGTTTTTCAACATCATGGTGGTCAATAAAATAATAATCCATTTGGCAAGCTAACCTTATATTTTTTAAATTTTTCTTTATTCTTAAATGGTATAATTATTTCTTCTAATAATTTATTTTTTAGTTGATCCATTCAAGCTATACTCTTAAATCAACGTATTGATATCAAACTATCTTTTATACTATTGAGAAACTTTATATTAAATTCATCTACAATAATTCATATAAAAATACTATTATTAATTTTAATTTTAATAATTTCTATGTCTGAATTAAGAATATCAATTTCTTTTATATCTAAAAATAAGTACAAAAATTTTTCGTTAGATATTTTATATACTTCTGTAAAAAATAATTTATCAATTCTGTTTAAAATATATATTTCATTTCAAATATTAAATCAATTATGTAGAATAGGTTTTTCCATGTTGTTTTAATTAGTATCTTTTAGTACAATTATTATCCAAATAGTTATTATATATATCTACTTTTCTATTATAATCAAGTCTTATAGGTTCATGCTCAGCTAGTTTTTTATTGAAACTGTCTATTTTTGAATTATAATTATCTACAGATGATTGAGAATATTTATTAAGAGGAAAGTTTTTGTATGCACTCTCTAACCTATCCAATTCATCAGCTTTAATTTGGTAGGCATTTTCATCAGGTTGAAGAGATAATGCTTTATAATATGCAGAAGAATAACAACTATATTCTCATATTTCCATAATAATATCATTATCAGAGTTAGAGTTAGAGTTAGAATTGTAATTACTACTACTACTTGGACTAGTATTTGATGAATCATCATCAGAGAAAATTCAAATAAATATGAATATTATAAAAATAATCCATAACCATGACCAATTAAAACCATCGTTACTTTTTTTATTATTTTTGTTTTTATAATAATTAGAACTATTTGTAGTATCATTCTTTTTATAATCATTAGTATTTTCTTCTTCATTTAAAAAACTTGTATCAATTTTTAAATTTTTAGCCATTTTTTTTAATTATTATAATAAGTTATAAACTCTGGTACCATCTTTGGAAGGATAACTGCATTTGGAATTTCCATACTAATATTTGTTAAATTTTTTATTTTTCAATTATTTACAATAAATAAACAAACAAATCAAGCTTCAAAAACTGGGGTTCAATAAGTCTCTTCTCACCATAAAACCCATGTTTCTCAACCAAAGAAACCTTTTATATAATATCATTTATCAGTAAATGTTACATCTCATATCTGATAACTATTCTTATCAATAAAAATATTCTTTTTTATTTTCTCAATTATTAATGGTTCAATTAATGATATTGACACTCAAACAATTTTAGAATATAATTCAGATTTAGCATCATTTCATGCATTAAATAAGGTTGATGAAAATTCAATTTTTATTGTTTTATTTGGTAAGATATATTTTATACTATAGCTTGTTCAAGTTGTAACTCAGTTAAACGAATTTTTCACTGAATAAAAACTGTACTCTAAAATATCATTATAATTACATTCATACCCGTCATAAGTTAACTTATTTGATCCGAATAATAATTCTTTATCTCATAATGTTTTAGGAATAATTAATTCAATAAAATTATTTTCATCATTAATAATATTTTCTTTAATAGTATTAATTTCATCTTTTATTTTATGTCGTAATCATTCTGTTCAACAAATACCTAATGCTATTTCTAAAAAAGATAATCACTTTTCTCTATCACCTAAATTATTATGTATATCTAAAGTTATAACACGTATACTATTAGCTAATCTATCTCTCATTAATAAAGTCTTTGAAGTATCATAAAGTCATATTTCAATTATACTATTAAAATATTTTTGCATTACTTTAATATTAGCTCTTACTATTTTCTTTTCTTCGTTATCAAATATTCAATCCTCACTGATATTAATTGATTCAAATCTTTCAGCAATTTTTGTTAATTTTCAGTAAATAATATCAATTTCATTATTCGTTTTATTTCAATTTTTATAACTAAATGATTCATTGAATAATTTTAATACATTATTATCTCATAAGTTTTTTGAAATATCATAAAATAAATCTGATAAATATTCTCATAAATTAGATTTAAAATCTTCTAAAATTTTTTTATTAGTAGATAAATCATCATACAAGAAAAACTTCTTTTCAAATAATTTCCAAAATAATTTATCATCTAATAGATTCTTAAATATATCTATTAATTTTTTAGTTAATTCTATAGGTTCATATCTTACCCTTAAATTATATACATCTTTGTTTAGTAATATAAGACTATACAATATTGCTAAATTTTTTTTATTTTTAGAGTTTTTTACCAGGGTGATAGCAGATGCAAAACTTCATTTATTAATCAAATTAAAAATTTTTTTATCCTCTTCATATTCAATTTCAAACCAGAAAAAAATATCAATAAGTCTATTCTTAGGATTACTTAAGTTATCAATTGATTTTTTTATATAATCTTCATTTCTAAATTCTTCAACTAAATCTAAATCATTTTCAAAAAAAGGTACCTCTCAAATAGCAAGATACTTTAAAATATCTTTTCACCTTTTAGTTATTTCTTTTTGAGTAGAAGTTATATCTAATCAAAGAATGTTGTATGAGTTTTGTAAAATCATATTATTCTATTAAAATGTAATTCAAGATAGGTTTCATCATTCTACTTTTCACATTTCATCTTTTGGTAATAAATTCATTAAGTTCCTAACACATTCTTCTAATCAATTTTTATCATCATTTTTGATTGCATTTTCTCATTTTTTGAAATAATATTCAGCATTTTCATTATCTGTAAAATTATATCACCCAAATTTTAAATCATTATATATATTTTGCCACCATGAAATTCATTCCATTAATAAATTAGTAACTAATGATTCCAGTTGTTCATTAATTGAAACTAATAGAATTTTATCATTATCTCATACAGCTTTATCTCAAGCACTTTTAATAGTCTTATATCTTACAATTAATTCCTGTATTTTATAATCTTCAGAATTAGAAAGTTCTAAAACAAATTCATCTAAAGTTTTTATTAAATTCGTAAATTTTAATATTAAAATGTCTAACTCTGAACTTTTCTCTAAACTATCAAGCCCTATTTTAAAATCTTTTAATTTTTTATTAGCTTTTCTTTTCTCATCTTCATCATATCATGAACTATTTATTCAGTTTTCTAAATATGAAATTTCTTGATCGAATTCTTTTTTTTGTGAAGGAGTCAAAGAATGCCTTATTTTAAGGTATCTTTCATTTTCATTTTTTAAATCCTTTTTTAAAATATCAATATCAATATTTTCATCTAAAATTGTTGTACGAGCATTTAAACTTAAATCAATAGATGCTACATATGCACTAACTGTTAATTGTCTAGATTCATCAATATTAATACTAATTTCAATAGGAGTTCAACTGTCTAAATCATAAGGTATTTTTTCTCAAGTTAATCATAAATCTGAAATAAATATATTTCTATCTGGATTATCCGATTCTCATTCAAAAACTTTTATTGGCAGAACATTATCATCACTTCATTTTTTTAATAATTCTGTTGTCTTAAATTCAATAGTTTTAGATAGGGGTAATTTATCATTCTTTTCAAAAAACCAATGCATTTTATTACTCCAACTTAATGTATCACTTTGTTTTTTAATAGCTACTCATAAATTATAAGGAATTGGAATACTACCTACCGATAATCAATGAGTAATAATAAAATTGTCATTATTTAATTCCAATGTATCTCATTTATCATTAAATAAATAAACCCAAAAAATATTTGGTTTTCAAGTTTCTATATTTATATTTGCCAGAAATTTTCAATTTTTTACTAATATTTTATTACTAGAATAATATCAACTTTCACTTTGAATTTGTATATATAGTTCTTCATTTTCCGTTATTCCATCGATAGTTCAACTAATAATTTCTTCATCATCTGTTGTTACTGGTTCATAATTTATATTAATATTATAAGAATTTATAGAAACTTTATTATTATCTTCCTTAAATTCATCTTTAATTATTTGAGTAGATGAGTATATAGCAGCTCATTCTGCAACAACAGTTAAAGGATTAACACTAGAGTCAGTTTTTATTCAAAATTCTTTTTCTAACTGTTCTATTATAAATGGTGTTTGAGTACTTCATCATACTAATACTATTTTTTCAATAGAACTTTTATTTATTCAAGACTCATTAATAGTTTCTTTTGTTAAACTTATAGATTTATCTATAAATGGTTTTATTAAATTTTCAAACTCTTTTACACTTATAGTTATATTTAAATAAATTTCTTCTCCGTTATCATCTGATCATACTTTATCAATTTCAAGGTTTATTTCATCATCATAAGATAACATTTTTTTTGTATTCTCTGCCAATCATTTTAGTATATTAAAAATATTTTTAAATTTTTCATTTCATCTATTAAAATTTAATAAGTTAAATTTTTCTAATATTTTTGGTATGAATATATTATCTACTATTGCCCAATCAAAATCTTTTCCACCTAAAAAATTATCTCATTTACTAGAAATAATATTTAAAAGTCAATCCTGCGATTGAATTATAGCTATATCAAATGTTCATCATCATAAATCATATACAAGCCAATTAGTATTATCTTTTTCTCAAAATCAATATGCTACTGCTGCGGCTATCGGTTCTTGTAACAATACTACTTGCTTAAATCAGGCTAATTCTCATGCCCTTTTTGTAGCTTCAGACTCAAGCGTAGAAAAATGAGCAGGTATTGTTATTACTACTCAAGTAGTATTAACATCTGGATGTTTTCTTACTACCGTTGATTTTAAATATTTTAGAATTTCTGCTGAGATTTCTTCAGCCTTCATATTTTTGTCTACTCTAGGGAAAAAAGTTATTTCTGGTGATCACATAAGTCTTTTTACCTCTGCTTTAAAATTTTGTATATCATCTTTATCAGCATATTTAAATAATTTTTCATATGCTCTTTTTCAAACTAAAGAATTTTTAGCTTTATCATATCAAAAAACAGATGGAGTGAAATCATCTAGTTCAAAGTTTTTTATTACCTCTATTTTTCACGAGTTATTATAAACTATAGCTGAATTTGTAGTTCACAAATCTATTCATATTTGTATAGTTGACATTAATATTTAATTAAGAGTTAAATTTATAAATAATTATTTTAGCTTTTTTTATAACTTTTCAATCTATAAAAACAGCAGGCTCTATCGTATCTTTAATAATATTATCTTGTCCTTTTTCACTAGTAGATTCAGTTCATTTTAACTCATATATGTTTATTTCATTAGAGTATTTTTCTCATGTAAATCATTTAATTATTATTTTGTTTTCGTCAACATATTTTTTAATTCTAGTAATACTACTATTTATTTTTTCTTTATTACTAATATCTATTTCACTAGTATTTATAATTTTTTCTTCTAACCTCCATATATCAATAGCTAATAAAATAACCTTATTAGAATCTGGTGAAATTGCTATTTCTAAAAACTTAGGCTCTATTGAGTTTTTTATATTAAAAAGCAATTCTTTTTTTCATATAAAAATATAATATAATATTATTAAATTAATAATAATAATTAATGTATAAAAAATATATAATATCATAAATAAAATATGAAAATATAAAAATATAAATTTATTATAATTAAATTTACAAATAAATAAAATATAAAAATATAAATTTATTATAATTAATATTTAAAAAATAGGTTAAAAATTTATAAAAAGGATATGTGTAACATTTAACTTTACATTTTTTTATAAAAATATAAAATATAAAATAATTTAATATTTATAAAAATACCATGTATCAAATTTTAATATTATTCATATTATATTCATGGTGACATAGTATAGTTTTATTCTTTGATAAAATTGATTGGATAAATAAAACTTGATACCAAAAACTAATAACATTAATTTGAATAATAACATTCTGAATAGCTATTCTAATATGATTATTTTTCATATATATAATATTAATTTAAAACTATGAATAATTAAAATCTAAAATTATATAAGTATGCTCTTCAGAAATAGCTAAAATTGCTTCTGTATATCATAAATATCAAAAACATATAAGGAATTGATTTATTAAACATTACATAATTAGCTTTTTTATGATAATTTTTATTTTATCAACTCTTATACAAAGAGCTCAAGTTATTTATAACGAATGATTAAATAGTAATAGTAAACAAAAATATTGAGCCTTTAAAATAATTATGATAATCTCTAATTATACTTAAAAAACTACACTATGATTGAATAATTATATTTAATATTGAACTTGTAAATAATTAGTAATTTAAAATTTTAGCTAAAAACATATGGAATATTTATTAATATTGAAAAATTTTTATTTATATTGAGTATATATATCAATATTCTTATATATTATTATTCTTATAATAGGAATATTTATAAAAACTTCACAAAAATACTGAAATTTAAAAATAATTTGAATAAGATATAATATATTCTTTTATTCATATGACATACCTGAAAACGAAAAATTATGAGATTATATTTGAGCTTTTATTCTAATTAGTACTAGATTTTTATTAAGTTGGATTTTAGTTATAGATTTAATACATTATTTCTATAGAAATAATGTATTAAGTAAGCCAAATAAAATAAAAGAAATTAATTATAAATTATCTAATTTTGCTTTAAATGAAAAACAAGTTTCAAAACTTGTAGAAGAATTTAGTAATTTTACAGGGGTTGATTGAAAATATTATATGAAATAATAATTATGAATAAAAAATTAAGTTCTAAATTAAATTCCTATATAGAATGGTTAACAAAAAATTATCCTAAATACAAATTTAATAATATTAATGAAAATTCACAAAAAATTATAATATATTATGAAATTAAATGAATTTGGACGACAAAAGAGTTTATATATATAAGTTTCAATAAAGAATGACAAATATTAGATTGTGATTTGGAAGATAAATCAATAGTTAAAAATTTTTATAGAAAGAAAGCAACAAAAAAAACTAAAGATAATATAAAAAAATATCTAGAATGGTTAAAAGTAAATAAACCTGAATTTATAATAGATAATATAAATTATGATATATGAGAAATTTCAATACATAGACCTTTTAGGGCAATCTTTATGGAAACTGAAACTGTTAAAATATATTTTAATGAAGAATGAGAAATAAACTCTACTAATCATTATAAAAAAATGTTAATTGATAACTATAAATATCAAAATATACAAATTGAAGAATATGAATGAGTAGGTATAGAATGGGGTGAAATAATATTTTCAATATTAAAATTTTTATTTACTATAATAATTTTTATATTTTTCTTTATTTCTATCTGACCATTATGGTCAATATTTATAATCTTAGTATTAATCCTAATAAGTAAAAATTAGTGTATTAAAAAGTAAAATAAATAATAGTGTTTACTATAAACTACTATATAATACATTTTCATTTAATAGCATTAGGTTTACTAAAACTGGTGCTATTTTTTTCAATCTATAAACAAGAATAAAATTCTATTACTAGACTTCCATATATAATTTTCTATTGAATTAAACATTATTTTATTAATTACAATTACCTGCTATTCTCCAACCAGCATCAATTGCTTCTTGTTCAGTACAAAACCATCTTTCTCATTTTGATACAGATATTTTCGTTTGCTTATAACTTTGGCATCAAGGTCTATGATAT
>Ga0066608_1000477_pt1 | contig 24665 bp, 24 predicted proteins | sample SaaInlV_DNA_135m_FD_60377 | JGI IMG/M metagenome (GOLD analysis project Ga0066608, IMG submission 60377) | Marine microbial communities from expanding oxygen minimum zones in the Saanich Inlet - SI075_LV_DNA_135m | ecosystem: Environmental > Aquatic > Marine > Unclassified | place: British... | reverse complement strand
CTTGTGACATAATGTATTTCACCTCGTTGATGATAGATTTTTGGTTGCACAAATATACTATCTGCTTGAGCCATCAAGCGCAACGAGGTTTTTTATTTTTTTGATGGTGGATTGGGGCTTTCCTCTATAATTTACTTAAATTCTAAAAAATGTTAAAGATGATAAAAAAAGTATAAAAGTATAAAAATCAGCATTCAGGAGAATAAAAAAATGCCCAGGGCTTGTGATTTAAAAAAAGGAAATGTTGTGGAGATAAACGATGAGGCCTACATGGTGAAATATATCGATGTGAGATCTCCCTCGGCAAGAGGAGCTGTAACCCTTTACAAGATAAGATTCAGCAACATTAAGACCAGACAGAAATATGAAGATAGCTTCAAGGGAAATGATATGCTCAATGAGGTGGCCCTCATGAGAAGATCTGTACAATATCTATATCCTGACGGTGCTCTCCATGTATTCATGGATAGTCAGGAGTATTCCCAGTACATGATAGAAGGTGATGCCATCGAAGATGAATTAATCTGGATCACAGATGGCATGGAAGGCATTGTTGCCCTTATCATTGATGAAAACATGGTTTCCATTGAAATTCCAAAAGCCCTTGTTTTTGAAATATTGGAAACATCTCCCGGCCTGAAGGGGGCAAGTGCAACTGCAAGGACCAAGCCTGCAACACTTTCAAACGGTGTTGAGATTCAAATCCCTGAATATCTTGAGGCCGGAGAAATGGTCAAGGTCAATACGGAGACAAAAAAATTCATGTCCAGGGCATGATCCTGGATATATGGATTCCAGATGATTTCAAAGGAGCGATAACTTAAGTCAGATCCAAGGGAGACTCATCCATGGAAGATACCTTTAAATTTTCGATTCTAGGAAAAACTGGTCTGAAGGTAGGCCGTTTGGGACTTGCCGGCAGTTATGGTGCTCCTGCTGAAGCCTATGAAAATGCTTTTGAAAAAGGGTGTAATTATTTTTATTCAGGATCAGGCAGGCGCCGTTCCCAGATGAAACAGGCAATCAAAAGTCTTGCGGGACAGGGGCACAGGCAAAGAATGGTCATTAGTATCCAGACCTATGCCAGATTCGGGTTTATGACCGAATTTTTATTTAAAAAAAGCCTTGTAAGCATGGGAATTGACTATGCTGATATTCTTATGCTTGGCTGGCACAATAATAACCCGTCTAACAGGCTCATGGACTTTGCCCTTAAGATGAAGGAACAGGGCTTGTGCCGATTCATAGGACTTTCAGGTCACAACAGATCCCTTTTCCCTAAACTTGCAAAAAAAAATCTGTTTGACCTCTTTCACATCCGGTATAATCCTGCCCACAGAGGTGCAAAAAAAGAATGTTTTTCCCTTTTTGACACTAAAACCTCACCCGGACTTGTCACCTATACGGCTACCCGATGGGGACACCTGCTTCAGTCAAAACGTATGCCCCCGGGAGATAACCCCTTGAGCGCTTCCGAATGCTATAGGTTTTCTCTGTCCGATCCCCGTGTCAATATCTGTATGTGCGGCCCAGGGGATAAAAAACAGATGCAAGATGCATTGACAGCTCTTGACAAAGGATTGCTGACAAAGGACGAAGAGAAGCGGATCATCCGTATCGGAGATCATGTTCACAAGTCTGCCAAAGGATTTTTATAATGAATCATTGATAAGTTCAGAGGATGGCAATTGAAAATTGTTGGTTTAAAAACAAATGAAGGGAAAATATTTGGGCTGCACATTCTTTATTCAATAATCGAAGGGGTATTGTTTGGCGTTATGGTTCTTAACGAGTTTGTGTTTGTTAAAAGCCTTAAGGGTACGGAGATGCAGCTTGCTATTTTGTTCCAGGCCAGTGTGATTGTATTTGTCTTCACTATTGTTATCCATGAATTATTAAAGAGGTACAAAAAGAAAACCATTCTCAGGATGACCGCTCTTATTACCCGGTTACCTTTGCTTTTAATGATCTTTTTCCCCCGTGAATTGCTTTCAGCAGATGATATGATTTTTTATCATTATTTTTTTCTGGTTATTTTCCTTTTCTATTTTTTGGCCATGCCCATTGTTTATCCAATAATCAATAGTATCCTTAAAAATAATTATACCAATTCACATTTTGGGGCACTTTATAGTTATGCTGCCATGACAAATAAAATCGTGATGATGCTAACAACTTTTGTATTTGGCTGGATACTTGATATCGATCCATTTTCGTTTGTTTATGTTTACCCTGCCATAGGGATTCTGGGGATTATTTCTCTGTTTCTGCTTTCCTTTGCCGTGAAAGTTGACTATTTGCAGACCGGAAAAAAGATTCTTTCTATTACGGAATCGCTTCGCAAGTCATTCAGAGATATGAAGACTATTATTAAGTCCAACAAACCGTATCGTGATTTTGAGTTGGGGTTTATGCTTTACGGGTTCTCGTTTATGCTCACGATTGCTGTTATCACGCTTTTTTTAGTTGAAAAGCTTAATCTGAATTACACTAGTATTGCCTTTTATAAAAATTCATATAACCTTATCGCTATTTTGTTGCTGCCGTTTTTTGGTAAGCTTATCGATCGGATTGATCCACGAAAATTTGCGGCCTTCACCTTTTTAACATTGCTCATGCACTTGTTCTTTATGGGACTCACTGAGTATTATCCCTATTACTTTGATATTGGTGCTTATAGATTTTATTATCTGGTAGTTATCTCTTTTGCATGGAATGGCCTGTTTGCAGCGACTATGTCACTTTTGTGGAATATCGGCTCGGCTTACTTTTGTAAGGACGGTGACGCAGGTACATATCAATCCGTACATCTTAGCATGGTTGGTATCCGGGCAATGATTGCACCTCTTTTTGGTATCTGGTTATACCAATATATTGGATTTAGTGGTGTTTTTGCCCTGGGGGTATTATTATTGACTTTATCTATCATTGTTATGTTTTGGTCATTAAAACGTGATAAACTTGTTGCTTAAGATAATACCAGATAAAGCATTAGGAATACATGGGTCCTGATAAAGATCCATGTTTCTGGAATATCCATAATAAATGTCCAGGCTATTTGTGCCATATGCCAGCATACTTCCTGCTGGTCGTCAGATGCCATGATTGATATGATTTTTGAGTGGACTCTTAGTAACTGTGGTTTGTTTTCAGTCACCTTCTCAATTACATCAGCTGATCTCATTCTTACAATTGGGTCATTATCATAAAGACCTTTGAACACTTCTCCGAATAGGGCGGAGGGCTGCATCGAAAAAAGTGACCGCTTGACTTTGGAAAATCCAATGCGCTATAGGATGATCATCCTATTATTGACTTATATCAAAGACTCATTTATCTTCAAATTCAGAAACGATACATAAAAAAAATGCAGGGAGATATGATGCTGTACAGAAAGATACCCAAAATAAATAATGAGTTGTCAATCCTGGGGTTCGGGTGCATGAGGCTACCACTTCTCAAAGGGGGAATTCTGGATGAAAAAAGGGCAATCGCCCAGATTCGTCATGCCATTGACAACGGTGTAAACTATATTGATACAGCCTGGCCTTACCATGGCGGAAAGAGTGAACCCCTTGTGGGAAAGGCCCTGGAGGACGGTTACCGGGAAAAGACCTATATCGCCACAAAACTTCCTTCCTGGATGGTGAAAAATCGTGAGCACATGGATTTTTTTCTCGAGGAACAATTAAGGCTGCTTAGGACAGAACAGATCGATTTTTATCTGATTCACAATCTTGCAGGCCCCATGTGGAAATCCCTGAAAGAAATGGGAGTCCTGGATTTCATGGACAATGCCAGGCAAACCGGAAAAATCAAATATGCAGGATTCTCCTTCCATGGCCGGGTGGATGACTTTAAAACCATTGTGGATGAATATTCCTGGGAATTTTGTCAGATCCAGTACAATTTTCTGGATGAATTTCACCAGGCCGGCAGAGAGGGGCTGGAATATGCCGCTGAGAAAAAGCTCGGGGTCATCATAATGGAGCCACTGCGGGGCGGCAATTTAGGCATGCTGGAACCTCCGCCCGAGGTGGATAAAATATGGAAAAAGGCAGCACAGCAAAGGACCCCGGTTGAGTGGGCATTAAGATGGGTCTGGAATCATCCCCAGGTCAGCGTGGTCCTGTCCGGCATGAATGAGGAGGCCCATATTGAGGAAAATCTGAATATTGCCGGGAATGTCCTTCCAAATTCACTGACTCAGGAGGAGCTTGACCTTGTTAAACAGGTGGCTAATACCTATAAACGATTGATGAAGGTAGATTGTACCGGTTGTGAATACTGCCTGCCTTGCCCCGTTGGAGTCAATATACCATCGGCCTTTGAAGTGCTGAACAAACTTTATATGTTTAAAAATACAGAAGAAGCCAAATTCATGTATGCCATACGCGGCGGTGGTATTTTTTCAGGTCTGGGTGAAGGATATGCCTCCCAATGCATCCAATGCGGAGAATGTTTGGAAAAGTGCCCCCAGAATATCCCCATTCCGGAGGTCCTGGAAGAGGCAGTCAAATACCTGGAAGATGACAAGGTCAAGGAAAGACTGACCATGGGTAAAAAAATGCTCAACATGGAATAGTCTTACAAGTCAACTTACTCGGGTAACAAACTCAGTACATAAGGCTTGTCTTTTTTTATTTGAGCATCTGTAAACAATATTTTTCGATACTTGCCTTGTAAAAACATCCGGGCCTGATCATCATAGAACGGGCTCATAAAGTTACCGGAATTACCTGTTGGTATAATACTCCATGATGCCTCAGGATTATTTTACGAGCAAGTTTCATTTGATCTCCTTACGTTTCCAGAATCTATGCATTTCGCAGACTATACCCTCTTTTTCACAATGAAAAGGCATTTCCTAAAATATACTTGTTATGGAATTGTGAACCTGCCAAGTTCCGGTGCTATCGAAACGAGCAGTTTGCCTTCATCTGAATCCGGGTCAATGAGTGTGAAATCCGAGAATTCAAATCCCGGAGCTACGGAGCAGCCTAAAAGGACAGTATCTGATATTGGCTCAGCAGCCTGCCAGATCCCTGCAGGAATGACATGGCAAAAGGTATTGCTGCCGGATGACAGGGTGGTACATTTTGGAGGTGTATTGGAGCCATCCCAGGTATACAAACGCAGGCCTGCGCCTTGGTACAGATTCCAGATTTCATCTGATAAAACTTTGTGGAACCTGCTTCTTTCATCCGGATTCAAAGAAAAATAGATGTGCGTAAGAGCCGGTCTTATCATTCCCTGTGATGTAGAGATGGTTTTACCAGATCTGAATACCTCGCAGAATCTACCACCTTCAGGATGTTTGGTGAGATTAATCGGTTTCATTATTTTTATGTGTGGAAATTTCCCAGGTTATGCTGAACTCTTCATGAATGTATATATCTGAGCCAGTCTGTCAATAAAATGACCATCTGTTCCACAGCATCCTCCCAGTATTTTAAAATTAAACTCTTTTTTAAGACTATACATATCCTGAATAATTTCATCAGGGTTATCCTGATGAAGGATTCCTCACTGATCTATTTCTTCAGGACTCTTTTATGATGTGTTTGCCTGGATACCCATAAATCGTTTGATGTACGGAGATTTTTTATTTATGTTTTTTCTTAATGCCTTTTTCAGGTTTGACGGATGTACACAGTTTGCCATATAGCATATGGGGTGAGGGGCCACATCTCTGTCAATAATACGTATCGCATCTGAAATAAATGTTCCATCAAGTAATTGTCCATTAAAAATTCACAACAATCCTCAATGACATCCCCATTACAATATATTGATTTTTTGAGTGCTTCACCATTCACTTTTCTTGTCGGTATCATAAGCATGATCGGCAGATTATACCTTTGGGCAATGTTAATATACTGTCTATAGAGTGTACCCAATTTTTTCACTGATAGGAATAATTTTTCATATACAAAAAAAAAGTACTTATTGTTTTAGCATCTTTTATATGGCCTTTTTCAATCATATTGTACACTTTTCTTAATTTGTATATTTCAACCTCAATGTTCTCTTCCGGGTCTAATGATTGACCAACATATTCAAGATCATGTGCGATAAAAGCAAACAATTGTTCAGTACAAAATCCAGGGGCAGGATAAAAATCCCCTAGTGGTTCAATTTTATTAGCCTTATAGCCTGTTTCTTCAATTAACTCACGTTTCGCACAATCGACAGGTTTTTCAGGTGGACAGATTGTTCCAGCGGGAAGCTCCAAAAGAGTATCTTGAATGGACAATCTTTTATTCTTAATTAATATCACTTCGGTTTGAGACAAAAGAGGCAGTATTACGGATGCTCCTGGATGAACGATGAGATCTGTATAAGTTTTTCCTTCTCGTGTTTCAACAGGCACAGAAATCAATTTGAATTTTTTCCCATTGTGAATCATACTGCTTCCCGGCCAGTTTTTTTCAATCCTAAAAGGGTCTATATCATTTTTAGTCATCAATTCTCCTTTGCAAAAATATTAGCAGTTACTGGTGTTTTAACAAAAGCTTTTTTCCCATACTCACTCTTTTCTCAACTGAGAATCCATTGGTTAAATAAAATCTGTGGACTGCTTTATTTTCCTCCAATATCTGGAGGTTGACCTTTAAGCATCCTATATCGATCAATTTGCCTTGAATGAATGAAAGCAAATTTGAGCCAATACCTTGCCTTTGAAATTTTGGGTCTACTGCGAGAGAATAAATCCAGCCTCTATGACCATCATATCCTGCCATAACAGTACCAATAACTCTTTGTTTTATTTCAACCACAAAGAACAAACCATCCTTATTTTTGATTTTATTATCAATTGTGATTTCTGGTGAATTGTGGGCCGCTTTATAGTCAAATATAGTTTGCCATAAGTCCACAACCTGATTTCTGTGCTTTGAGTTATTGAATTTAACAATTTTTGTTTTCAGATTTACCATTTTGATTTCCATTTTATAACTCCTTGCGTTTCCTTGCAGCCCACCACATGCTGCCGCCAAGACAGGTGTTGAAAAGCAGGAATGCTCCCCGAGCCAATTGACCAGAACGGTATCTCCCCTTACATATGAACCATAGGCTAAAACGCCTGATCCAAGACAGAACATTCCGTATAGGAACTGGTGTCCCAAAGAATAAATCAGATCCGCGCTTTGGGCAACCTCTTTTACCTGGAATTGTAATTCACCCTGACTGGCCTTTGACAGCATCTGGTTCATCTCTATGCAATAAATCCCATCAACCTCAGGACGTCCATTATCCGCTCCTTGTCGCGCTTGATGATGCCAGGTTTTCTAAAAGACTGGTAATGGCGATTTCGTTTTTCATGTCATATCTGTTTTCTATGTACTATTTCTTCCGTTCAAATAATTTTGGCAGGTCAAAAATGAGGTTTGTGTTCCCCTCGATCTGATACTTTCCTTTCAAAATCATCTTAGTACCATCTGTTTTGCCTGTGACAATATCTATCCAGACATCAAAAGAAGACTTGATTACAAGATCGGGGTTTTCAGATTTACCAGCTATCGCCAGAATCGTCCCGTCTGAGATGATGAAATGACATGAGCCTTCCACTTTGTCTGTAAAATCATTTTGTATAATCGCTTTAGTGTCACCAGCCCCTTCAGGATTAAATCCTATTGACATAATATGCATATAAGTTTCTATTGAATCAGGCCTTGGCATCATTCCTTCAGCAGTGAATTTTTTTCGGGTAATACCTTCTTTAATACAGGTTTTCCACATGCAATTTGCAATATTTGCAAAATCAGAAAAATTGTCCATCAAAGGCTGTTCTATGCGAAATAGTGTTTTCGGCGAAATGGCATGAGTTTCCACAAGTTCTCTGCCTGCCTCTACTGTAGCCTCAAGAATATCTTCTTTTTCATATAGGGTCTCAAGCATATATTCTGCAGCAGGTCGATAAATTTCCGCCCACAACCTTCCTTTTTGTTCCTGGTCAAAAAGAAATTTAACATAATGACTCAGGGCACCAAAAGCGGACATTTCAGGAAAACCACATACAGAAAGAACCACTGAATCAGGATGCCGGCTTCGAAAAGGGTGTACCCAGCGTTCCCCTTGTTTAAGTAAAAATGGTTCACAAACCGGGAAAGTTCGTTCAATAAAACACTTCATTGTTGCATTTACCGTGTGATGAAATAAAGGCGTTGCATATATGGTTAACTCTGAATCAAGCCATTTGGGGAATAATTCTTCTGTCATATCATCCTTGAGCACACATTTCCCCGGAGTTTTGGTCATACAGGAAAAACAGCCGATACAATTTTTAATTTTTTTTTCACGCAGATTTATCAATTCAACATCAGCTCCGGCATATCTCATACCTTTGACAAGATGATTTAGCATTAACTCTGTTTTACTCTGCCCTTCTACCCGTGCGCTTGAATTAATGGCGAGCACTTTCATTTTGTATGCCTCCTTTTCAGGTTTGCTTAATTTTGTTAAATTTTAATCATTTTAAATATGGACAATTGAGAATACAAACCATACAGCCTTTATCTCCTAAACAAGTTTGAACATCTAATATATCCTCTCTCGAATTTGGATGATCATTAAAATAATGTATTTATTTGAAATCAGAGTTAATTCAATATACTATTTGTGGTGTAACTTTTATCAAAAAATGGATGAGAGTTGTATATGGACCCGGAGTCTCTTGTGACCAGCGGTCTTTTGGCAGTAAAGCTGATACAGACTGATGAAAACAAAGGAGTTTAATACAATGAATGAATTTAAAAATACCATGGATGTTTTTAAACTATTGGAAAAAACCAATTGTAGAAAATGCAATAAGCCCACCTGCCTGGCATTTGCCGCATCTGTATTCCAGGGTAAGATCGCTTTAAGCCAATGCCCGTTTATTGATGAAGATATTCTTAAAAAATATGGTTCACAGAAATTAGAATATGAATCTGCATTTGAGCAGGACTATATCAAGGTGATCTCTCAGTTAAAAGACCGGATAAATCAGATTGATCTTGAGTCCAGGGCTGAAAAACTGGGTGGTAAATTTTTAAATAAAAGATTAATTTTAAAAATTTTCGGCAAAGACTTCGGCATTGATAAAAATGGTGAGATCTTTACTGATATTCATGTAAATTCCTGGATTGTCCCGCCCGTGTTAAATTATGTATTGAGCAGTAAAGGGGCAGAGTTGACCGGATCATGGGTTCCTTTCAGGGAGCTTGAAACATCTATAGACTGGGCCCGGTTTTTTGAGCATCAATGTGTGGGCTCTTTTAAACAGGTTGCTGATACAACTCCTTCTTTTTTTCGTGATATCATTGAGTTGTTTAATGGCAAACCTGTTCAAAATCATTATGATGCCGATATTTCCCTGATCATCCATCCTTTGCCGCTGTTACCCATGTTGATTTGCTATAATCATCCCGAAGACGGCCTGGAATCTGATCTAAATCTGTTTTTTGACAGTACTGCCGATAAAAACCTGCCCATAGAAAACATTTATACCTTGTCCACCGGACTTGCCAATATGTTTAAAAAATTGGCCAAAACCCATGGATAATTTTATATATGGTAGCAAATTTAGAATAGAAGCCAATATAGGTATTTATTTCCTGCATCCGGTCTTTTTCGCATGCTTTTTTGTATAGGGATATTCCCGGCAGACCAGTGGTTTTATTGCATGAATGGTACAATAGAATAAGTCTGTGTCCGGGTGCTGGCCAAGAAACGGGCAGGAATCTGCCGGCTGGCCAGTCTGTGGATCTATCCAGGCCCTGTATTGGACTTGCCCGTTATCTAATTGCTTTTTTTTCACCCATGACAGGATATCAATCCGTCCGAGGCTCTCCCATAACTGCAGGTCTTCCCGGACACATGCATTTTCCAGATTCCGGCAGCAGTTTCCGCATCGGTTGCAGACAAAATCGTTCATCTGGTTTTCAATCCACACCCCGTGTTCTCCCTCAAGCTCACCCGGTATGGCAGGTGTTTCAAAAACCTGGGTGCATATTTGAGCCATGCTTGCTGAATCTATTTTAATTGTCTCTAACACATGGATTAAATAAAAACCCAAAGCTGTGTCATTCACCAATTCAAATGGCTGGTCATTATTCCGGCGAATCCATGCCCTTTCAGATCCATTGAGAATACAAATTTTAAAGTCGCTGCCCAAAATCAGGGTACTGATTTTGCGAAACAGTTCAGGCTGGGGATCATATTGCCCGAAATCTGCTGCAACAGCATCAATGGCCTGGGCCAGAGTTAAAAAAGTCTGTAAATCCTGTGACATAATTGAAGACCTTAAAACATCATGTTATTCTTTTACTATAGTACCTTTGTCATTCGAAGAAAATGCGATCTAAGCCAGAATAAACACAAGCTCATCTCCATGACTCCAGTGATCAGCTTTATCCACCATAATGAAGAAATCCCCCATCCAAAATAAACGGGGAGTGTAAAAATAATTAAAATAAATAAGATGTTATCTAAGAGAGCACCAAAAAGTGAGGGGTAAGTTTTCCCAATCCCTTGAAAAACGGCAGATACAATTAAAATGGTTCCAACCACAATATTGGCAAGAGAGCTTATCTTGAGGTAAATAATTCCATAGCGGGTTACTTCTGGATCTTTACTGAAAATGTGAATGAGAAATTCCGGAGATATCCAACAGGCTAATGTTCCTATTATCATGATGATCGAACTAATTTTCCATCCTGTCCAGAAAGTTTTAATGACCCGGTCAGAATTATTTGCTCCATAATTTTGACCCACAATGGCTGCCGCAGCTTCGGAAATAGCTACAGTTGGAAGATATATTGCCTGAATAATACGGAATCCGATTCCAAAAGAAGCAAGTGCCGGAATACCGTATGGACCAATTATTCGATAGGTAATCAATAGATTTGCCGTTAAAAGAAAATAGGCAAGACCCGATGGTACACCTATCTTAAGACTTTGTTTGATTATATTAAAGTTTAATATCCATGATCCTTTTAGATTTATGTGCTGTTTTCTTATAAAAACCAGATATACATAAATCAAAACACCATAAATTTGAGACATCAAAGATGCCAGTGCTGCTCCCTTCACTCCCAAGGTTGGAAATCCGGCCCATCCAAAAATAAGAACAGGATCAAGGATAATATTAAGGACAAGAGATTGGAGCATGATATACATCGATGTTTTAGTATCTCCCATTCCACGGTAACAAGCATTAAAGACATGCAGCAACAATAAAAAAAGAAGAGAAACAGCATAGATTTGAAAATATTCCACACCCCATTTCAAGGCCATACCACTGCCGCCAAAAAAACTAATATAGGGTTGGGCAAGTAAAAATCCCACAATCGCCGCAAAGCTGCCTATAATCAGACACAATAATAAACTTTGTTTAAAAACGATTGATGCATATATTTCATCCCTGGCACCAAAGGCTTGGGCAATCAGGGACATGGCTCCTGTGCCAATAATAAAGGATAATCCTAAATGGATAAAAAACACATTGCTTGCAATCGAAAGTGCAGTAATTGCATCCGGCCCAAGTCGTCCTACAAACCATAGATCCGTCATAAGGTATAAGGTAAATATCAGCATTCCAAACATTATGGGACTTGCAAGCTTTATCAGTTGCCGGAAAATACTACCGGTAATCAAATTTTGTTTATCAACTATTTTTATTCCTTTTGAAATTAATTTTTAGGACCGCATTTGAAAAAAAGGTTTAACTTTGATTACAGCTTTTTTGAGGGAGGGTCACAAATGGGTTTACCAACAAAATGGATGCAGTTTGTGGGACATTTTTCCATTGCTTTTACCGCTGGTTCATAATGGTCCGCTGTATAGGCGCCATAGTCATATTTTGACAGGTTGTCCGTGATGGAGAACATGTCAGAAAGTTTAGTGCAGGCCTTGCAGGCTACACAAGCGGTCTGGCATACAGCTTTTGAATCCTTTGCCTTATCTTTATTAGAGCAGGCAACTATAGGGATTTTGTTTTTTTTAAAACCTGTAATGGTGATGATAGTCCTGGGGCAAACCTTTGAACAGGCACCACATCCGATGCAGTTGTTGAAGTCAACCATAGCAAGACCATCTTTAATATGCATGGCGTTGTAATGACAAGCTCTAACACAGTCTCCAAACCCCAGACAGCCAAATGAGCATCCCTGAACACCTGCCACCTGGTGGGCAGCCATGCATCGCTTTTCTCCGCGGTACTCGTGTTTTTTAAGACGGTTCAAAGTGTGAGCACCACAGTGAACAACAGCAAAAACCTCTACCATTTCACCAACCTCAACCCCCATGATACGGGCCAAACCTTTTGCGCAAGCCTCACCACCAATAGTACATTTATTGACAGGGTCATTGTCGGTAACAATAGCAACTGCATAGTCACTACAGCCAAGATAACCGCAGCCCCCGCAATTCACGGCGGGAAGGATTTCGATTACGGCTTCGATTTTGGGATCCACTTCAACTTTGAATTTTTTATTTGCCCAGCCAAGGACAAAGGACAGGATCACGGCCATGACCAGCATGGTTCCCGCAGCTATAGCAAGGGTTGTTATAATCATTGCACACCAATCTGGTTGCTATGGCTTTTTATACTTACAACTTCATTATCAAAGAACAGGGTCTGTTCTGGAGTTTTGATTGAAACCCGGGCTGTTGTCTCAGGCATAAGCGCATTTCTGATACCAGAGTCCACTCCAGTGAATCCCATAAAGGCTATAGCAAGAATGCCTCCTATTACCAGAGTAATTGCTGCACCCTGGAAAGGTTCTGGAATGTCGCACAGCTCAAGTTCTTCTCTGATACCCGACATAATCACAATGGCAATGGTAAACCCTACACCTCCAAAAAATGCAAGAGTAATTGCCCTTCCAAGGTCCCAGACGTTTTTTGGGTTTTCAACCCCCACAACATGACTCATTATGGTAAGGCAGGCAAACAAGATGGCACAATTGGTTGTAATAAGAGGGAGAAAAACCCCGAAGGAATTGTAAAGCAGGGGAAAAAATTTTCTTACATACATTTCCACAAACTGAACGGATGAGGCAATTGCAAAGATATAAACAATATAGCTGAGTATAGTAAGATCTATGGTTGCAGCCGCTTCTTTGGAAAGGAAAAAACCGGCAATAAAAGCAGACAGGGGCGCACCCGGCATAAGCACCATTGTGGTGATACTCCAGCTGATAAACGCTGCAATACTGATGACAAATGTAACAGCCAGTCCCATGCCGAATGCCATTTCCACCTTTCTTGACACTCCCACAAATGGGCAGATACCCACAAAATAATAGAGTACAAAATTATTAATCAATGCTGCGGTCAGGGCAATAAGCATAATGTCCAGAAGATATATCATGAAGACCTCCTGGATTTAATTATACCCACCCAGTTAACTAATCCGAGCAGCAGGCCCAATGTAAGAAATGCACCCGGGGGTAATACCATAATGACCCAGTCGGGCCAAACCTCAGGAAGCACTCGCATACCGAAAAACATGCCTGTGCCGAGTATTTCTCTGACAGCTGCAATGCTTGACAGGGCAAGTCCAAACCCAATGGCCTGGCCGATGGCATCCGCTGCTGCCGTAAATACAGACTGCTTTGAGGCGCAGACTTCACAGCGACAGATAATCAGGCAGTTTACTATAATCAAAGGGATATAAGGTCCTAAAGTCTTGCTCATCTGGAACAGATAAGCGGCAAGAAAGCGGTCTGCTATTGTTACAAAGGTGGCAATGGTCAAGGTAAACACTACAATACGAAGATGGGGCTTTAGAAGATCTCTGATCAGGCTGATGACGATATTGGCGCAAAGAAGCACAAAGGCTACGGAACAGGCCATGGTCAAGGCAGGCTTCATACCATTCGTAACCGCAAGGGTTGGGCAGAGTCCCAGTAACTGGCGGTACACTGGATTTTCAGGCAGGATACCCTGGACAAATCTCTCAAATGCTGTGGGTTGATCAGCCATTATTCGTTCTCCTGTCTTATAATATTTTCTTTTTTTATAATTGGAAGCAACCGGGGTCTGATATCTGCAATGGTTGTGTTTACAATGCTTGTAACACTTCTGGAAGAAATGGTTGCCCCGGATATACCATCAATCATTCCATCAATTTCATTATTTGGTCCTGTTTTTGATTTAACAACAACAAGGGTGGTGCCGGACGGTTGATCTACAAACTGGTCACGCCACGGTTTTTCTAATATTCTATTACCAAGTCCGGGAGTCTCTTTTTGATCCAGAATAAACAGGCCGGTTATGGCATTACCACCGGCATCAAGACCTATCAGCAACTCGATCTTATCTGCATAGCCCTGGCCTTTGGCCTTGGTCACATGACCTGCCAGGGATCCATCCTTTAAATGCACATCATAGACTGGATAAAATTTACTGATCCCATTTTTTTCAATCTCAATCACTCTGGATTGGATGACAAGATCGTGGCTTTTGATGTCCGCGGCCTGGGATGGGTCTAATATAAGACTGGGGATTTTTTCCATTGTTTCTCTGATTTTGTTTGCCTCAATCACAGGGTTTAATTTTATCTGAATTCCGGCCAGGGCAGTGCCGAAAACTGTAGCAATTACCAATACCAGCCAGGCCTGGGCCAGATTATTATTGCGAAAGTTAGTCATATCAGGCTTCTCCCATGGGTTGAGGATTGGTCCAGCGATTAATCAGGGGTGTCACCGCATTCATCATGAGAACTGCAAACATAACACCTTCGGGATAACCGCTGAACAGTCTGATAATCATTATCAGCATACCTGTCCCAAAACCGAAAATCCATTTTCCTTTTGAGGTAAGCGGAGATGTCACAGGATCAGTAGCAATAAAAAATGCACCAAACATTAGGGCACCGCTAAAAAGATGATGAACAATGAATAAGCCGGAACCGGCTTTTGCAACATCTGTTATGCCGGCAATAGCCAGGACGGTTAATACGATACTCACCGGAATCTGCCAAGATGCTGTTTTTTTGAAGACAAGAAAAAGGCCGCCTATAATACAGGCTGCAGAACTTGTTTCTCCAATAGAGCCATTGGTATTGCCAAAGAAAAGATGTGAAAATTCTACGGATGTGTTATTGAATTTCATTGCACTCAATGGTGTTGCTCCGGATACGGCATCCACAAGGCCTGTGATATTTTCATAAGACCCGGCACTCATTAAACCGGCAAAAGCAATCATGACAAAGGCACGACCAACCATGGCCGGATTAAAAATATTCATGCCTAGGCCGCCAAAGATAATTTTCCCGATTCCCATGGCAACAACAGAAGCAATGACACCCACGAACCAGGGTGCTGAGCCTGGCAGGGAAAGAGCAAGAATTATACCGGTTACCCCGGCTGAACAATCTTTAAGGGTCATTGATCTGCCCCGCATTCGAACAAACACATACTCTGCGATAAGACATGAGACAAGACAGATAAGAAGCTGTTTTACTGCATATGCCCTGAACAGGTATACAGACACCAAAACAACCGGTGTAAGGGCTATCAGGACATCAATCATCATTTTTTGAGTGTTGGCCTTTGTATCCCGGATATGGGGAGACGGGGCAACGTGAATGGCTGTGTTCTCTTTTACATCGGATGATTTAAAATCTTTAATAGTGTCCAATTTTTTATTTGAATCCGGCACGCATAGTATCCTTTATAATTAAAGGTTCTGGCTCGCTGCAGCCAGTTTTTTTCCTGTTCGTATCAATTGTACCAGGTTAATTTTTGCAGGACAGACATAAGAGCAGCAACCGCATTCAAAACAGGCGTGAATATGATATTGGCTTGCTATGGATGTATTATTATACCTGGCTGCAAGAGCTAATCTTGTGGGTACAAGGTTCATGGGGCAGGCATCAACACAACGCCCACATCGAATACAGGAGGTCTCTTCATCACTTTTGATCTCATCATGGGTCAGGACGGTGATCCCGGAGGTTCCTTTGGTGACAGGTGTGCTAAAATCTGAAAAGGAAAAACCCATCATGGGACCGCCGGCAACCACCCTTGCAGCATCCTTTGTCAACCCTCCGCAGAACTTGATCACCTCATCAATGGAAATACCAATGGGTACAAAAAGATTTTTCGGTTGGTTTATCCCCCTGCCTGATACGCTGATTACCCTGTGCGTCAGAGGCGATTCCTTAATAATAGCCCGACCTACTATTGCCATTGTCCCGACATTACTCATGGCCACACCCACATCCGATGGTAGACCGCCCAGAGGAATTTCAAGTCCGATAACTGATTCTATCAATTGTTTTTCACTACCCTGTGGATATTTAGTTTTTAATATGGCAATTTTAATTACTGTCTGCTCAGTCGCTTCTTTGAGTTTTTGGATGGCATCTGGTTTATTGTCTTCCACACAAATAACGATTTCTCTTGCAGATACGGCGCGTGCCGTTAAAAGAGCTCCTGCAACAATCGCCCGGGGCGCTTCTTTCATCAACCTGTAATCGCAGGTGAGATAAGGTTCGCATTCACAGCCGTTGATCATGAGAGTGTCGATCATCCGGGTATCATTGGGAGTGACCTTTACATGGGTGGGAAATGCCGCTCCCCCTAATCCGACAACACCTGAAGAATGGATGACTTTAACAATAGTTAAAGGGTCATAAATGGAAATACAGTCCCTGGGCCAATCCTTTGACCTTATCTCATCCCATAGTCTTTTATAAGAAACCTGCTCGCCTTCGGTCTGGATGGAAATGGCAGAAAGATGCATTCCGTTGGGCAGGGTGACCATGGTATTTTTTTTAACTTTGCCAGCAACAGGAGAGTGAAGGGAAGCTGAAATAAAGGCCTCCCCCTCTCCAATAATTTCTCCATATTTGACCATCTGTCCGGATTTAACAAGCTGTTTACAAGGCACGCCTAAGTGCTGAAGCAGTGGCAGGGTGATGATTTTGGGTATATCCATCACTTCAACTTTTGATTCATTACTTAGGTGTTTATTATCCGGAGGATGAATGCCATGGCGAAAATTACCATTCCCGGGAAACCCTTTTAACCTGAACAAACCCATATATCCAATCCCACTTTAATTTCTTGCTACTGAACAATCCAGACTACGTGCTTGTCTGCGCTTTGAAAAATTGTATTGCCGACCCTGTTGAATATCAATCGTTTCAACGGAGTAAGCCCCCGTCTTCCTATAATTATTGTGCCATAATCACCATAGCGTGCTTTTTCGAGAATGCAATGAGTCGGATTTTTTTCATTGGTAATAATTTCAAATGAAATTTGATCACTGGCAAAGCCTGCTTCGAGAAAATAGCTCATTGGCAGATCAAACATTTTATTTGGCAAAGCCTCTTTTTTAGGCCTACCTGACACATCTTTTCCGTGTTGAAAATGACACAATAATAATTTGCAACCTCTTGTACTGATCAGGCTGCTCATGTATTTTACAGCCTTTATAATTTCCCTTGTCCCGTCAAAAGCAATAAGGATATTCTTATGATCCGGCTTTTTCCCAACAACAATCAGGGGAATATTTTTAATTTTCCCTAAAAGTTTTATGGGCAAGGCATCAACTATAAAATCCTTTATCCGGCTGTGCCCCCTGCGCCCGATGACCAAGGCACCGTATCCCTGATGGGATTCCTCAACAATATCCTGAACAATGCTCTGATTTTTTATGTGAACCCGGGTATGAATTGCGTCTGAAGGCATTCCTGCGTCCAGCAGGATTTGAGCAGCTTTTTTCATTGCAAGGTTGATCTTTTTTTTTCTTTGGGCCATGGTGGCTCTGATTTGAGGGCTCTGAAACCTGAAGTCAAGTTCTCTTTCCATCCTCCAGAAAGATCTGGGTATTTTGGTTTCCACATAGAAAATAACCACCTTGGTTCTATCTTGCGGAAAAGCTTCTCCGATATACCGCACGGAATCCAGAGCAAGCTCTGATCCGTCATATGCCAGTAGAATTTTAATTTTTCCCAGTTCTGTCATGAACACACATCCTGTTTGATTTAGGTTACGGCCTTCTTTAGATCAATCCCATCCAATGCATACTCGTTGAATATATATTTCAGATTTTTTTACCGGTAATATTTAAGGCCAGTATGATGAAGATAAAAAAGTTTATCATTGATCTATATCAATTTCAAAATATAATCAGTATTGAAATTTAGAACTGGATTTTAGTATATATCATCACAAAAGCAAAAAGAACAACGACGAAAATAGTTTTAATTCCTTCAGGTCTCAAGGAAACAAAGGGGAACAAAAATGGGCAAAATATTAATTGTTTATGCATCAAGATCAAATGAAACAAAAGGTATTGCAGAATTGATCGCAGAAGGTGTCCGTCTGTCAGGGCATGAAGCCTTTATCAAACGGGTAGACCTTATTAAAACGGAAGAGGATTTAAAAGGATATGATGCATATGCATTTGGATCACCCACATATCACACAGAGATGATAAACTCCATGAAGCAATTGCTGTTCATTGCCGAAAGAGCGGAGCTTGAAGGCAAACCCGGCGGTTCCTTTGGTGCATATGGGTGGAGTGGGGAAGCAGCACCACGAATATTTGATACCATGACCCATATCTATAAAATGCAGATGGTATCAGGACCTTTGATGCTCAAAGCAAGCTGGGTTGAAGGGGGTATAGATGCAGCAATGGGTTATGGAAAAAATATTGCCTCTCTGATATAAAAAAAACAGCCAATCATTTTTTTATACAATCAACGACCATTTTGTAATCGTAAATTTTAAATTGGTTATTTATCGATTTTGACAAACAGTCGTGAATTATTTTTTCTTTTCCAATTGCTTTAGAATTTGTAAGCAGAGAACCATTTTTTACCAGGCCTTCTTTTTCTGCAAGTGAATACAACTCAAGTCGAGCCTCTATCATTTGATTTTGACAATCTTCACTCAGTTTAGAATCATTGGGCCATTTGTTTGCACAATATCCTTCTATCCCAATTGTCTTATCATTGGTCGGTACCTTTCTTTTGTATGACTCAAATTCCTGTTTTATACAATCAACGACCATTTTGTAATCATATGTTTTAAATTGGGTCTTTCTCCATTTTGACATACAGCGGTTAAACGTTTTTTCTTTATCACTTCCGACGGAACCTGCAGACAACGCCCCATTTTTTACCAGGCCTTCTTTTTTTGCCATTGAAAACAATTCATTGTGAGCTTCAATTTGTTGATTTTGACAATCTTCACGCAGTTTAGAATCATTAGGCCATTTGTCTGCACAAAAATTATTTGTATCGGCCATTAAAAAAGAATGGTTTGTAATAAGGACCAGGGAGGCGGCCAAAATCACTTGTAAGAAAAATTTCATTTCAATCTCCTATATAAAAGTAAAGGGCACTGCTCCGCACTGTCGGTTACTTTTTCGTAAGCCGAAATTGTTGAAACAACACAAGTGTACGAACTCTTTACTACTTATATAAGGCTGAACTAAAAATTAATAGTTAAAAATTAGTAATTGTTCAGCCCGTTAAAAAAAATATCCCCAAAGCCCTGTCTGATTGATATTTGCAGGAGGTTAAGCGAATAGCCTCGAAACAAATATCCATCAGACAGGGCGGGTTCAAGCCTAAGAGCTGAATAATTACAAAAATTATTGGTTTTAACTATTTTTTTATACCGTTGAATAATTGTATAAGATTTTGAAAAAGCAGGATATTTAAAAAAGTGTTCTTCATTGCCCTGCAGGACATTGGAACATAAATGCCATTTCACAAATACTAACATCCTGTCTGGCCAGATAATCAATGGTCATCTGTTTGCGTATTGCTTCAAGAAGATTGCGAAAATAGCTTTCTTCAACTTTAAGTTTTTCTTTACAGCTGCCAAATGTCCTGATACAGAGTTTTTAAATTAAATTAAAATCTCGTAAAAATTTGCAGGTTTTTGGTCAGACACCAACTATATAATAAAAGGAGGTAAAATGATTACAGGATTGCATGTATTGTTAACCTATACCTGTACATATAATTGTGACCATTGCTTTTTATTCTGCAGCCCTGAGCGGACGGGTGTATTTACCCTGGCACAAATGACAGGACTCATTGAAGAAGCAACAAAGATGAAGAACATTCATTCCATCAGTTTTGAAGGGGGTGAACCCTTTTTATATTATGGACTGCTCCATGAAGGCATCCGGCAGGTAACACAGGCGGGATTTGATACAGCCATAGAAACAAATTGTTACTGGGCCACGGGTGTTGAGGATGCAAAACTCTGGCTCAGGCCCCTTCAGGAAGTTGGCTTGAAAAAGATTGAGCCGGGTGATGATCACTTTCATCACGGAGATACCAAGAAATCGCCGGGCCAGATAGCGGCTCAGGCAGCGAATGAACTCGGGATGACCGTCAATACGATCTGTATTGAAAAACCTTCAATAATCCATCCGGATGATCATCCCAGGGGGGAACCCGTGTATGCCGGAGGCCCTAAAATTCGTGGCCGTGCCGTTGAAACCCTGGTAAAGGATCTACCCACAAGACCCTGGGAAGAACTGACGGAATGCAAAATAGAGGATTTAAAAAATCCAGGGCGGGTTCATATAGATCCTTTTGGAAATGTTCATGTCTGTCAGGGGTTGAGTATGGGCAACTATCTTGAAATATCTCTGGCAGAGGTGTTAAACACCTATGATCCTGACAGCCATCCTGTTTGCGGGCCTTTGCTCAAAGGAGGGCCGGCCGCACTGGCAAAAAAATACAATGTACCCCATGCAGAACGGTATGTGGATGAATGTCATTTTTGTTCGGACCTGTGCAAGTCGCTTGTGGAAATATTTCCCCAATATTTGACTCCCCGCAGGGTATATGGGCTGGAATAATAAAGGTTGGGATTTTAAGTTTCTTCTGAAAATAATATCAACTATAACGATCAGAATGAAATCATTGTGACGGCAGGTGCCAATGAAGCTGTTTTTATTTCCATAATGGCATTGATCAATCCAGGAGATGAGGTGCTGATTCCCTCCAGAGCAATGCCCGGTTCGGTGCCAATGTGAAGGTGAGCGACGAACTGGTTGCCAAATTTGAGTATTGGGCAGACGTCACCCTTTAAAAAGTAATATACTTTGGAATAATTTTTTTTCTGACTATTAGTTTTTTATACCTTTCACTGGGATATCCAAGAGCAATAACTGAATAGATTTTTTCATCCTTTTGAACTCCCAGATCGCTTTTAAGAGTTACGTCGTTTGCAATTGCATTAACGGCAAAACCGATCAGGCAGGTTCCAAGCCCCATGGCGTGCGCACCTAAAAGAATGTTTTGGGTTGCAAGAAGGGCATCTTCTGAAGGACAACTCGATTTTTTCGACCCTCCAACCATAATAACAGCGTTTGCGCCGTGGAAAAGTCTATCAATTTTTTCGGTTTCATAGCGTTCAATGCTCTCTTTAACAGATTCATAATAGTTCTCATAATAAAATTCCAGTTTCTTTTTCCCCATTAAAGCCATTCCTTTTCTCAGGAAGGTATTTTCAGACAGTTTATTTAATTTTCTAAAAAAAAGGCCAATTTTTTCCGCCAGCCGGACAACATCTTTTTTTGTTGGAATAATTGTAAACGTCCAATCCTGACAATTTGATCCCGAGGGGGCAGTTGTTCCAATTTTTATTAAGTCTTCCAGAATATTTTTATCGATATTTTTATTTTTATAATTACGGCAGGACCTCCTGGATAGCATGAGCCTGACCAGGTCAGACGTGTTAAATTCACCATGTTTCATCCACTTGTTTTCATAGACAAATGTATCAAAATTGATTTTGTCAAACTCAGATTCTTTTAAACGGATGGCTTCTTTGGGGCAGGCGGCAATACAATGTCCGCACATAATGGATTCATTTCCGGTAACCTGTGCTTTTTTATTCTTAATGGATATTGTTTCAGATGGGCAAACAAGAACGCATTGACCGCAGCCATCACATACCTCCGGGTCAATTTGAATTTTTATTTTTCTGTCTATCATTGTTTATTCCTTAATAAAGATCTTGTTGTAATTATTCAGCTCTTACGTTTGAAACCGCCCTGTCTGATGGATATTTTTGCTCGATGCTAAACGCTTAACCTCCTGCAAATATGCATCAGGCAGGGCTTTGAGGATAACTTTTTTTAACGGGCTGAACAATTACATCTTTTTTATAATAAAAGGAGCCAATAAAAAGTAACACGGCTGCAAGTAATGCAAATGCAGGCAGAATTGTCAGCGCGCGGTCAATACCGTAATCGTCAGATAATTTTCCAATGATAATTGGAGCAAGGCTTGAACCCAAAAGATGCTGGATTATGATATTCAAGCTTAGAGAAACTGCCCGAAGCCCTGGGTGTACCACATCCTGGGTCACAGCCACACAGGATGGGACAAAGGCTACTGCTGTTATGCCGGTGAGAAGCAGGACAAGATACTGAATAGTCCCGCTAAAGAAGGAAAAAGCGAAAAAAAGCAGAATGCCGGTAAGCAGAGATGATATTGCCGGGAACACAAGGCGGGCATTTTCTTTTTTTTTCATCCACAGATCTGACAGGAAACCTCCCAAAGGGGCCCCGATAATGGCAAGAACCATGATAGAACTCGCCTTAATACTCGCCTTATCCATGGCAAGATTTTCAAATCGATGAAAATATGTGGGCAACCAGGTCAAAAGAGAAGTGGTAATAAAGACATTCAAGGCAAACGACAGGTTGTTGCAAAGCAGGGTCGGATTACGGGTAAATTGTCTTACCATATCAATAAACTGCATTTTAATTTCTTTGCCCGTGTTTCCTTTTTGGGTCAGCGCAATGGTTTTATAATCTTTGACAAAATAAAACACTATGGCCAATAGCAGCCCGGGAAGTGCCACAAGTCCGAATGCATGGCGCCAGCCAAAATTATGAGCGACAAATCCGCCGATGCCAATGCCAAGAGCGCTTCCAAGTGGAATGGAAGCATTCCATAATCCAAGGATCTTTGCTCTTTTTTCCTTTGGGAAACTGGCAGAAAGCATGGCTGTCCCACCAGGGGCATATCCTGCTTCGCCAATGCCAATGGCAGCCCTGGCGATAAAAAGTTGTGAGAAATTTTTTGTAAATGCACAGCATAGGGTCGCCAGGCTCCACAGGGCAGCCATGATGGAAATACTTTTTGTTCGACTCCATCGGTCAACAAGAATCGAGACCGGAAAAGAGAAGATCAGAATCGACCAATAAACTGAAGAAACCAAAAGACCGCACTGGGCATCGGTCATACCCATATCCTGTTTTAAATATGGGAAAAGGGATACAATAACCATGCGATCCATGTAATCAAACATGTAAAGCAAAAAAAGCAACCAGAAAATAGTCCAGGATTGTTTTTTATTTATCATTAAAAGCCTTATTATAATGCCCATGCTTTCGTACCGCTTTAAACATGGCGATACAGTTTTCAGGATTAACACCAGGATGCAGGGAATTTGAAGAGCAGACAATCAGGCCGCCGCCCTTTGCCCCGTTTTTAATGGTTTGTATGACGGCTTGTTCAACCTGATCCGGGGTTCCGGAAGGCAGGAGATCTACACAGTCAATATTGCCTAAAAGACATATTCTGTCGCCACAATAGTCTTTTACCTTTTTTATCTCCATGCCTGCCTGTGGTTCCAAAGGGTTGATTCCGTCATAACCGGTTTCAAGAAGGGTGTCCATAATGGGCCAGAGATTGCCGTCAGAATGCCTGACAACTTTAAGCCCCTTTTCATGAGCTTTGTCAACGATTTGTCTGTTATAATGATTGACAAAAACCTTAAAATGATCTGGAGATATTAATGTCGTCTTGGTTGTTGCAATATCATCTTCGACTACCAGGACATCAAGCCCGGCGCCTACTAGCAGGTCAAGTTGAGCAAGATTAAATTCCATCATCATCCGGGCGACCTTATGGACAAATTCAGGATTGCTGTAAATATTTGTCATGAAGTTTGTCATGCCCATTAAACGCCAGGAACGAACGAATACCCCGCGCATGAGCCAGAAGCTGGCCTTATTTCCCTTAAACCGGTCAATTGCGAGATCAAGCAGTGCCAGGTCCTCCCTTCGGGGGCTCGGGGGCTTGAATCCTTGGAAGTCGTCAATGGTTTTTACCGGGTGACCAACGGGCACAGGGATGCCATGTTCCGAAAGCTTATAAGTCACACCGAATCCATCTTTGACATGGAGATCATCAACCCTTGTTTCATGGCCGATTTCAAATGTGGTAATCCCGTCAATATCAAATGCCTCATGGATCATAAAAAGCGTGTCAACCAGCTTTAGTTTATCATTATCATTCATGAGCCTGAAATCCTGCGGTTCAGGAAGTCCGTCCGTCAATTGTTTTCCTATCCCGATAATGGGACCTTCATTAATACCGTGGATATAAAGGGGGACGTAATCAGACTCCTTTATTTCAAGGGCGGTAATGATTCTTTGTTTTCCATTCATAGTCTTCATCCATATTCTCCTGAGGCCAAATTGTGTGAATATCACCCCACATCATAATATTTCAAATCTTAGGACCGCAAATCTTATAAAGTAAACGAAATTGCTTGTCTTTTAGCCCATCTACTGCGTTGCATCAAAGGCCAAATAGGCCTGCTATTAAACCTTTAATGCGCCTTGTAGATGAACCACCAGATTTTAAAGATTGGCCTTCGCTATTTCAGTTTACTTTA
>Ga0066608_1000475_pt1:0-22500 | contig 24679 bp, 9 predicted proteins | sample SaaInlV_DNA_135m_FD_60377 | JGI IMG/M metagenome (GOLD analysis project Ga0066608, IMG submission 60377) | Marine microbial communities from expanding oxygen minimum zones in the Saanich Inlet - SI075_LV_DNA_135m | ecosystem: Environmental > Aquatic > Marine > Unclassified | place... | reverse complement strand
ACATGGTATACAAACCGAATCAATCACTTATATGATTTCCAAAGATAAGCTGGCCTCTTGCATCATTGTATTCCATTATAGTGTGAGGACATTAATTTAACCAAATACATTAGAGCAGGTTGATATTAATATGTAATTCGGTTGGCAAGTAGATTGCTTTCGTTTTTATTTATTTCGTCATAGATATTTCGTTTAACTAGAGTGCAGGGAATATTTTGGTTACTGAGATTTATTTGAAATCAATTAATAGGGAAAAGGTATAATCTCATTTCTGCAATAATTTGATTGTATAATTTATATTTATACGAGGAATTGAAAAGTGCCTAGTGCTAACAGTAAAAAAAAAGGGCTGGATAACCAGCCCTTTTTAAGAATAACAAGTAGTGAATTTTTATTTCACAAACATCATTTTTTTTGTATCGACAAAATCATTTGAAATCATTTTGTAGTAATACACGCCAGATGCAGATTGAAGTCCTTGATCATTTATACCATTCCAGATAATATTATAGCTATTTGGAAGCATATATTCATTCACAAGAGTTCTCACCTCACGCCCTAACATATCATATATTATAATCGAAACATCACCTGCTTCTTTTACATCATATCCGATAGTGGTTGATGGATTGAACGGATTTGGATAGTTGTCAGAAAGTTTATATTCGTCAACTATAGTTACATCATCATTTGATAGGAATGTTGCCCCTACTTCGTATGTTAAAGCTGAACCACCGATACCAGCAAAATTAGTAACTGATATTGTTACAGGTCCTGACAATGCCTGGGTATCTGCATCCCACGCAACTTGAATCATAACACCTTCTCCGGCAGGAATAAAAGATCCTGTCAGTGAGAATCCCAGAACAGTACCTGAAGGATTTCCCTGTACAATAAACCCTGCATCCGTAGCAGTTCCACCGCTCGCCGCGCCGTATGTTACATCACCAATTCCATCTAAACCAGATGCATCCATGTCAAATTGGAATCCATATACATCTGCAGTGTTTTGCATATATATGTCCAGTGTGCCACCATTAACATTATCTACAACTTGGCCAGAAACATATACTGTTACATCCGCAGCAAAAAGGAATCCTGCTGCAAATAGTAAACCTATTATCATTTTTCTCATATTTAACCCCTTTAGTTTTTAAAAATTTTGTTAAATCCCGAGGTGAATTTATTCCACCTCGGGATTTTATACAATTTATTTATCTCAGTAATGTAATTTTATTTGAAATTGACGTCTGTCCGGAAGTTAATTTCATGATGTACAGACCTGATGATACTTCATTACCGGCATCATTCATACCATTCCATATTGTGGAATATGTACCTACACTTCTGTAATCATTCACCAGAGAAGCAACTTTCTGACCCATTACATTATAAATTCCAAGTTCAACAATACCATCTACTGTCATCTCATATGAAATAGTTGTTTCAGGATTGAATGGATTTGGATAATTAGATAACAGGGCAAAACTATTTGCAACCATAATGTCAAGATAATCATCGCCTGAGGCCACTTTGATATCAGAAATATAAAAGTTTCCAGTTGATTTGAAAATCTCTTCTGTGGCAGGACCAACAACAACTACAGTTGTTTCAGTACCTTTATTATTAAAAGCACCAAAATATGAATTATCCGTTAGCTCAATAGAAAAGTCTTTATTATGAGTTAAGGTAACTTGAACAGCACCGATAAATCCATCAGCGGTAATATTCAGACCATTGTCAGTTTGTTGGACATTTGCATATGTTGCAACATCTTCGCGAGCGCAGCCAAACAGGATGCAATTCATTATACCAACAATATCAAGAATATCAACAGAGCCATCACCATTAAAGTCTCCAGCACATTCCCATGTAAGCTCGGCTCCAAAAACAATGTAATTTACGATTGAAACAATGTCTAAAATATCCATTGCACCATCATAATTCACATCACCAGAACCTGCTCCTGGAACGCAATCATCTGTTTCGCAGAATGTTATTTCTTCATCTGTCAAATCAACCCATCCAACATAGTATCTGTTTTTATGATCATCACCGGCGTTATCACCAGTCGTTGAACCATAACACCAGTCAGGACGACCAAACATTATATTAACCTGGTCATCTGTGGCACCAGTTCCGGCATGAGCATTCAATTCACTTGGTTCATTCATTGTTGAACCATCTGTGCAATATTCATCAGGAGCACATTCCTGTTCACCACCTTCAGTTACCCAGCAATCAGGAACTGTGTTTGTGGCATTGTAAGGACACCACCAGGATGCACCACCATCAACTGATTTAATAACCAGAACTTCTTCATTCCATTCAGGGTAGTATCCAAGATCATCGCAAGTATCGTCAGGTGTTCCAGCATCATCTGATACTATAAAATCGCCTTGAACTGGAGTGGATGTGACGACCCACATTACATCATCATTATCTTCACTGATAGCCAATGAAGGAAATACATCCTGCCAGTATGAAGCACCATCAGCATTTTCCCATAACCACATATCATTTGTGGCAAGTACTTTTGAATAATTCCAACCTGTTGCTGTCTGTGTTTCACCAGGATTCAAAAGATATTCTTTATCGATTGTAAAGTAAAAAAGGGCATTATCTATAAAACCAGGGTATACACTACCATCATCGGAACCAATCACACCAGCAAGCACATGTGGATTTCCCTGAGAGTCAACTCTTAAATCAAAATCATATGTAAGGAATGGCTGTGAAATGATTAGTGGCTCTGCAAAACATTCATCATCCCAATTTAAGATGAAATCACTATTGGCGACCATAGCATCAAATACATCATCTGCAAGATAGAAATAATCACTTCCACCCTGTCCACCTGTCCAGGTTGCACCATAATCTTCAGTCATTTTTAAAGCAAGAGTATGATGATTAGAGTATGGACTGCCGCCAACATCACCATCATTAAAGTATGCAGTTACTGCAGCATATCCAACACCACTTTCATTTATATCAACTAAACCACTGGATGTAAAAGATCCTTCATCAGTTCCACCAATAAAATCGAGATCCTCATTAAATAGAATAAATTCACTTCCAAAAATAATAGTACCATCAAAATAGGCTTCGCTATGCATTCCCCAGATATTTTCACGTGTCCAGTCATCAAATACAACATTAAACCAGTTTTCGTCATTTGCTGCATCATAGGAATGATCAGGTGAAAGAACCCATTGATCTTTATTTCCATTCCACAAATTATCTAATTCATTTGCAGATGACCATGATCCACCATCCCAGCCAAATTCATCATATGAATAATACATTCGGCCACCATAACCGGCACCTTCGCCAGTATATTCATTCCAGAATACATATGGATAATCAGGTGTACCAAGAGAACTTGGATATCTTGCCAATCCCATTCCAGGATTTAGGTTAGTATAAGTTGTCCAGTTTAGACCATTGGATGAATATGCTCCACCAATTTGACCACTGGTACCATTGGCACCGGCCCATTGGCGATAACCGAAGACCCAACCCTCATCTGTTACATTTAGGGGTCTGGTCTGCGAGAGGATTATCCCATACGCATTCAAACAAGAGTCCATTAAGGTTACATTCATAGAATTACGTAAATCATATGAAAAAATAGGACTTGTTTCTGTATTCGTATTTACATAACCAGCTGCTGGTTCAAAGTTAAACTGTCTTTCAGCAGTGACGCTTTGAGGACCTTTTTGGGCGCCACTGAAGACTAAAGTCAGACTCAGTAGTGGTATGATAAATTTCAAACCTTTCATTTTTACTCCTTACGATTGTTTATTATTTAATTAATAATTCTTATTAAATTTTATTAGTTCATAATTTCATTGACCAGCATGACCAGATCAAGAACATCAAGTACGCCATCTTCATTAAAATCGGCGCGTATCCTTTCACATTCATCAGCGTCAGGTGGGTCATTCATTATGATATATACGGCTCTAACAATATCAAGTACATCGATAGTACCATCACAATTAACATCTCCTAGAGAACATCCTGAGCAATCGTTAATTGGTTCAGATGTATAATATCCAGTTCTTTTGAGATTCCCATGGAACAGACTCCAGTAGTCATCAGAATTGCCTTCATCTTTGAAGTCAATATTTGCCAAATTGCCTGTGGATCCAATCAGAATTTCTAGATCCAAATCGCCATCTGTATCCGTAATAGTTGGCGTGCCGGCAAATCCGAAATCATTAAAAATAGGAAAATAGCTAAATGAAGTGCCATCTAAATTATATGCAACAACTTCGGCAGATTGTGTACCACAGACTATTTCTGCCTGTCCATCACCATTCAGATCCGCAATAACGGGTGAACCAGTAATAGAACCGCTATGACTGATAGGCCAGCCTGCAAGTGGATTACCATCAACATCAATCCCATATAGATTGCCATCAAGGGAACCAAAAAAGATAGCCAAACCAGATTCAGTTTCCATGAACGCTGGTGAATTAACAACATAATCACCAGTGGGAATTGTGAATCTCAAAGAGCCATCGGCATTCAAACCATAAAAATTATTGTCCCTGCTCCCTGAAAGAATAAGTTTTCCAGATTCAGTTTCGGCAATGGCAGGAGCTGATCTTATTTTATTTCCAGTAAGATATGGGAACCCTGGTGCAATAGTGGCATCGTCATTTATCAAATAAATATTATAATTTTCTGTTCCGGCGACTATGTCTACTTTTCCATTATCGTTAAAATCGGCGACTGCCAATCCTTTGATCATCTTTTCACCAAGTTCAAAAGGGAACCCTGGCACATCAGATCCATCTGCGTTTATGGCGAAAATTTTTGCCGGTGAAGAGAAACCACCTACTATTATTTCTAAATCATTATCGTCATCAATATTTGCGATTACCGGTGTACCCATAAGAAATTGTACTGCATAATAATCCAAATCAACAGTTTGATTCACTGGATCTAAAACGAATAGATGTTTGCTTTTTGAGGTGACAATAATTTCTATATTACCATCATTATCAATATCTGCTGCTGCAGGAGAACCCCAAATCTGGTCACCGGTATTAAATGGGAACAGAGCATTTACAATTTCCTCTCCATCAGCATTAACTGCATAAACATTGCCGCTATAATCGCCAAAATAAATTTCCATCTCGCCATCATCATTTGAATCAATAACAACAGGTGATGTCTCAACATTGTATAATTCTTCAGATAACATATCTAACGGCCAACCATCCTGATTCAGTGATACGATAATTGAGAATGATACTGATTGGGTATATGCTTCGCCGGAAGCATCGGTAGTAGATAAGTCTATATTAAACTCAACCTCGCCAAGGTCGATGGCATCAGATAGTTCAAATTCAAATACATCAGAAATATTTATTTGGATCCCACCGGGAAATATATCTCCATAAACAGCATTACCATCAATGATTGTTACGCCCGGATTATCGGAAGTAAGGGTTGCCGTGAGATCAGTGGCACTTTGCCAGCCTTCGGTGTTACCAATAGTGATTCTCAGCTGTGACGATTCGCCCGGATTAAGAACATCATCATCATCACCTTGAACATTTAGTAATGCATGAGAGTAGTAATAAAGATAGGGAAAGATATTCCCACCAATAGCTTTATGGATATCTACCATGCCTGTGCCGAGGTTTCCCTGAAGGTAATCTTCATCATTTATTTCATATATAATTTCATCTGCTGACTCGAGGATTCTTTCAATTAGCTGATCATTATCCCAGGTAGGGTTAAAAGCTGAAAGAAGACCAATGCAGCTGGCTGCATTTGGACTTGCCATAGAAGATCCATCTCTTATTTGATAACCTCCTCCAATAACAGTACTGAGTACATTTTCACCGGGGGCAGCCAAATCTACTGAGCTATGGTATGTAGCCCAATGACCCCAGGTTCCGTTGCAACCCATGGCGCAGACAGAAATTACATTGCCATAACTACTGGGATAATGGGCAGAATTTTCTTCTCCACCTGAATTGGATCCGTTACCGGCTGCAGCGACAACTATAGCTCCATAAGTATTATGGGCATTATTTATCACTGTCTGCTCATAACCGCTGTAACCACCTCCACCCCAACTATTATTTATAATTGTAAATGCATCTGAATAGAATCCGGCTTTTGCTGCATAGGTAATTCCTGAATAACCGTCTGTAATACCGGGATCTTCCTGGTATTCTCTGGCAACCTTAACTGCAACGATGCTGGCGCGAAAAGCAGTTGAAGCAACACCAGTGGAATTATCGGTAGTAGATGCCAATGTTCCGGCTACATGGGTTCCGTGTGACCATGTACTGGCACCAGTCATACCTTCCCTTGGAAAGGGATCATTATCATCTGCACCTGACCAACCGGCTAGATCCCATCCAACCAAATCGTCAATAAAGCCATTCCCGTCATTATCCTGTGAATTGGTAAATGGAGATGATGATGTAAGGGCATCGCGGAGATTTATAGCGCTATCATTATTTGTATCTAAATTATTTGCCTCAAGATATGCCAATACTTCTGTGGCTGAGACAAAATCATCATTATTGGTATCTGTACTATTAAAAACTGATGAGGGTACTTCACCCTGGTTTATCCAGATACTATGTTCAAGATCTGGATGGGTGATTTCAACACCTGTATCAACCGATGCTAAAAGGACATTCCTATCTCCAGGAATATCTCCAACATCAATATCCCAAAAATCCCATGCCAGATCGGCTTTGACAGCGGGTATGCTGCATTGCTGTCCTAATTGAGGATCATTTGGGTCATAATTAATTTTTCGAATATGTTCATATTCTGAGGAATGTATAAAAGGAAATTGTGTTATTTCACTTTTGGCAATTTCCATTGATGACCTATTGGAGTTTTTCAGATAAACCCGATAGATCCTGTTTAAATATATATCACCATCTTTATCGATTTCCGTGGCATTTATTATCCATGGCTCAATTCTAGATATTTGATGGTTTTGGAAAAAGGAATTTAATTGATCATTATCAACTGTAATAACATCATTGGATTGTGAAATCTGTAAGGGTTCGATTTCATGTTTTAGACAAAAAAGAAAAGTCCCGTCATTGATATCTTGTTCAGTTGCAGACAATAGGCCTGCTGATATCATGAGTCCTGCTAAAGTTAGAAGATACAGTATTTTTCTTTTCATCAATTATTACCTAGTCTGCTTTTTAAAAATTTTTAAACCACCCCCCGGATATTTCACCGAGGGGCGGTTACTTATAGATTCAATAGAATTATGGATTCATAATGAAATTAACAAGGGCAACGATATCGAGGACATCGATAGTGCCATCTTCGTTATAATCCGAGGCACAGAATTCATCATCATCTGGTGTATCCTGACCCATGATGAAATTGACGATTGTAACGATGTCAAGAACATCAATATTCTCATCACCATTTACATCACCAGGAACGCAGTCAGAAATTATTTCTCCGCCATCAAGGAATATTCTCAGCATAAGATTGCCGGAAATTCCCAGGCTTGATAATAATTCCCAGTTACCATCACCTCCAATACGGAAATAGGTATTTCCAGAATCAGAGTCTGTATCCAGGCCAAATGGCTGGGTTGAGGAGAATTCTCTGACACCAAGCCAGAAATCACCTTCGACGACCATCCCCTCAGTTGAGAGATCAAAGTCATTCCAACCATCAACGCCACCGAGGACGATAAAGTTATCAATTGCAGCTCCGGGTAAACCATTGTCGTCTTCCCAAAGATAGAAATAGAATGCACCGCCGTCACCTACCTGATACCATTTTGCACGAACAACATCTTCTCCACCAGCCGCGGCTGTAAATCTTACAGCGGTATAGTTTCCTGAGCCATTCTGCCAACCAGTTTCAGATGAACCATCATCATGAGATAATTCGTGAACTGTAGCAGATTGAGGCGTTATTTCCAGACCTTCTGAAAGTTCACTTTCTTCACCACTTGGGAATACTGCAGAAACAGCATATATATAGGTAATATTATTCTGAACGTCATAATCATCATACATGGCGTCAGAGAGTCCTGCTACAAGCATTACTTCATCGCGATAAACATTATAAGTTGCATCAGCACCATATTGAGTTACATTGGCGCGAATTCCCCATTCACCGTGATTCAGAGCACCGCCAGATCCTTCAACTGTATCATACCACGTATCCCAGGCACCGCCAAGAAGAACCATGCTGTGATCACTTGGTACAGTAATATCAAGGGAAGAAGAGATAGTTGCATCAAAGGTAACTGATAAAATGAACGCACTGCTCATTTCCCAATTAAGGGTAAAGTCATTCCAGCCAGCAGTCATAGTAACATCCATTTCATGGGCAGGACTGGTATTGAAAAAAGCACCAACTTTTGGATAGGCACCAATAGTAACATTTACCGTTTCGCCATTTACATTATAAAATGATGCATCATTAATTGTGGATGGACCAACAATATTGAGTAATGCTCCGGCAAATGCAGTATCTTCGCCATTGATGATAATTCCATTATTTGGATCAAAATCATCATTGTCATAAACGATATCATCTGTTCCAATATAATTCATGTCATCCCACCAAAGTGAAACACCACCGGCGAGAGATTCACCTTCTAAACCTGTTGGTGCCGGAGGAGCACCCAATTCTTTATATATTTTGAAATCATCAATGAACAATCCACCACCATTGCCGCCGTCATCATTATCATCATAAATTGATACAAATCTGAAAACAACATTTTTGCCACCAAATTCACTTATATCAAGAAATACATTGCAACCTGTGCAGAATGGATAACCTGGTAGATATTCTTCCCAACCAAAGAAACCAGGACGAGGATTGGCTTCATCACCACCATAATCATAAAACTGGTCTACCCAGACTAAACCGGAAGGAGACATCTCGTCTGAGTCATCACCATTTGAAAGAAGTAAATCGTTCCCTGCAGTATTGCTGACTTCAATATCATCAACGAAGAAACCGATTAAAGCAGAGTCATCAATAACTGAAAATGCTGGATCTGATCCAAAGGCAAAACGGATTATGACATTTTCACCGGCATAGTCATCCAAATCGAATGTGACATTATGCCAATCCTGGATACCACCCCAACCGGGTATATAATCAGGTTCGCCATTATTAATCCAACCATATCCACTGGTAAAATCGTAAGGATCTGACCCTTCAAGGATATCCCAGGTATCTCCACCGTCAGTAGAAATTCTTACATTTGCCGCATCCCAGCCATCAACAAAGTGACCGGAAACTCCACCAGCGCCATCCCAATCTTCAAGACCCCATTTTAACTGGGCAGAAAGTTCATAACCTGTAGAAGGGATATTGAATTCAGGAGAATCAAGAAACTGGAGCCAGCCATCAAGATACCCGCCAAATTCTTCATCACCACACCAGTAAGATTCACCTGAGTAAGCATTGAAATCATCTATATGCCATGCAAGGGCATCCACATCAGCAAGAGAAACACGATAGTAATCCTCTAGACTATTATCTCCGTCGCCATCTGAATCAGGCTGGTTATCAAATAATGAGAAACCAAATCTCATTACTTCACCATCACCAACATCAGGCAGTGAAAGAACTGGAGAATACAAGGACCAGAGACCTAAATTCTCGCCGCCTGGAGGATTTGGAGAATTAAAACTATGAGTGGGACTGTTATACTCTGTATCTGATAGCTCCCACCAATCACCAACAATCCAGTCTGTTTCGTCTCCCTCAAAATCATATTCGAAAAGTATGATATCTTCCCGATTCGATTCTGTTCGAGTAAAGTTATTATCCACCTCAACGCTCTCACCGCTCTGACTTGAGACGGAAGAAGTTCCAGGGTTAGTCGTACGTGAAATATCCCTACCAAAAGCAAAGGCAGCGAATACTAAAATCGTAACAATAATTTTCTTTATCATTAGTTGTTATCTCCTTAATTAATTAATTATAGGTGTATGGTATCCTAAATCTTATTCTCATTTTCACCACAAATTATCTGTCCATTTTGTAACAGATTGTGAAAAATATTATCGGAATTCAAGTAACAAAAACTCTCTATAGATTCACCTTAATAGAAAATTGATGTGTGAAATCCAAAATTCCATAATTGACAAATGCATAGTCTATTGTAAATGCTAAACCATTTGTACTGATTCTGGCACCAGCTCCCAGACTTAATCCGGCAAACGGATATTCATCCAAACCATTACCCCTGTCTAAAACCCCGGTGTCATGATCAAAATGATAGCCAATTCTAGCAAAAGCCGTTTCTTTCCAGGCATATTCAAGACCAGCATTGATGGTAACCACATAATCCATTGGATTCATGCCATCAACAGCCAAAGTGAGACGATGAGTATTACTGACATGATAATAACTCTCCGTTCCAATGATATCATTACTAATCCCTAATCGGAAAGTCATTGGCAAAGGAAATTTCTCGGTAATTTTGGCCATTGCACCACTAGGGTCGGTAGTATCTGGAACTGTGGACTCTAATCCCTCTCCATGGTATTGAATCTCTGGTCCAAAATTACTCACAGACATACCTAATTTCATCCCATAAATTCCAGTATCAAAGTTTGATCCGATATCTACGGCAAAAGTCTGAGCATACATAGTATAAATATCTTCACGAATATACTTTACTGTTAGACCAACTTTTAGTCTATCAGTGAGAATCTTTGCATAGGTGATTCTAAATGCTAAATCACGAACATGATAATCTTCCCCTGTACCAAGTGGAAACTGAGAATCAGTAACTTCAATTGGACCGGAATCCAAAAAGAAAAGATGTAGAGCAAAATAGTCAGTTTCACTTAATTTGGTCCCAAATGATAGAACATTATGCGATATTCCGGCCAGGTAATTCACTTTCGAGAAATATAACTCGTTACCTGTGATAAACCCAAGGCTTGCAGGATTGTAAGGGATACCATCAATACCCTGCCCTGCCGCAACTTGTGCTCCACCCATTCCAATTGCTCTGGCACTGGTTTCAAGTTTCAGCCAGTTTTCGGCAGCAGTAGCTACTTTTGTTACTTCATCCGGAATATTTGAATTCTGTGCAAAAGCAATCACACAAGATACTGAGAGAATAATTAATAGTCTGATAGATTTCATTTTAGTGCTTTCTTAATTATCTGACGATTGCAAATTTGCCAATATGTTTCTTACCATCTGCTTCAACAGCATATATATACAATCCCGGAGCAACCTCTTGATTATTCACTGTGCGGATGTTCCAGAATTCTCTGTCATTATACTCATCATGATGTTCAAAGGAAATTACTTTTTCACCAGTTACTGTAAAGATTGTGATTGTACAATGTTGAGGTAATCTAATGAATTCAAGCTGTCTGACAAGTTCACTTTCATTAAAATCTGATCTAGCAATATATGGATTTGGAACGACCCTAATTTCATCCATTTCATTCTGAGTCACAATATGTGGCTCTCCAAGTTTACTCATTTCAGCTGTCCACGAATCTCCATCAACATAGAATTTTTTTGAGATCAATGTAATTGAATCACCGTCACCCCATGGATATCGTGCAACCCATGGATTATCCGGATCACCACCATTAGGATATATAACACCATTATCAATTAAAATATCCTCAGAGGCTAAATATACCATACTATTATAAAGAATTAACGCGCCAGCATCATAATTTGCACCTTCAACAAATTCATCTAAACTACTGGTGAGGAATGAAGCATCAAAATACCAATTAATATATAGTACCCAAGTTATAAAATCTTCTTCTTCTCCTTCTAGACCAAGACTCAATGAATCCGCGATAAATGTTAATTGCTCACTTGGAGTCCATATACAATCTTTATAACCATATTCAGCTGTCTGAGTATCTTCCCCAGGGATAACGATACCTTTATCTGTATGCCTCAGAGAAATTTCTTTCCCTGTTGTTAGATTTGTTACTATAAATGGCAAGCCAGTTAATGATCCATCACTGCATAACAGATCTCCATTTTCATTTGGAGGTACAACAGATTCAACTTGAGTAATATTTACATTACTAAATTCAATTTTGTAATCAAAATTTAATCTATTATTGTAAACCGTATTATCAAAATATTCCATGTTAATAAATGTAGTACTAAGAAATGTGGTGTCCGCAAAAGAAGGTATGACTTCATATATAGGATTAAAATAATCATCATCAAACATCCCATCAATTAGGTCATTTGGTCTAAAATAGGGCATATTGTCAAAGCGAACTCTAATACCATCCACAAAATCACTCCAATTATTTTCATAGTCATCATCATAGGCATTTACAATTGGATATTCGATCAAGTATTCGGGCAACATAATCAATCCATTACTGGAATCGGCACCGGGTAAGTCAACATAGTATGCCAGACTATCAGGATTGATAGATTGAATAGAAATTGAATTTGTCATGACTGGAAACTGATTCATCAGGTCTCCTACTTCATAGACAAATAGTGTTGGATTTTCTGTCCTTATCCCGTAAAACACATCCCCACCATCAAGATCTGTCTGAATTTCATATTTTAAAAATCTATCTGTAAGCTGCTCTTCATTAACAACAGTATAAAATTTTGGCATATTACCATTTGTGCCTTCATTGGCAATGATGAATTCATCAGGGTTTCCAGCATCAGGGAATGTGATATTTGAAGCATGGTATCCTGGAATAACTGTGACAAAATTTGGATCGTGTATGGTCGTGCCTTTTGATGTCTCGATACTTGGATACCCCCATGGTGTAGACCATCCATCAGGATTTGCTGCCGAGAAAGTAGTGTCAGGAGTAAATGTACCATCACCATTATCAACCCATTCGATTGAATAATCTGCTGCAACACCCGTATCATAAGAAGTCACGGAATAAGTATACTCAATTCCATCAACAACATTTGAATCAATAAAGCTGTGGGCCAAACCTGAGTTTGTTCCAAGATTGATCCATGGGGCTAAAGAATCGATGCCTGAAATTTCCAATCCCCGACCGAATCCTTCACAATTATCATTGCTATATATGCAATGGTTTTCATCCTGCGAAGCTGTCAAATCATATTGAGCAATAGGTTTCCAGCCGACATGAATACCATCATAATCAAATACTTTGTCTTCCGGTCCGCCCCAGGTTAGGCCACCATCAGTACTTTTATATATATTATATCCTTCAAAATCTGAATAGCTTGTAACCACATCTTTGGCATCTTCAGCAGCATCGTCCCAATTCAAAACCACTCTTTCATGATCAACAGTGGCATAAACTGTGGGAACTGTAGGTGGTGTATACCCCTGATAATGTGAATTATACATGATCTGGGCAAACCGGGCATTCTTTTTTATATCATTCTGATTTTGACCAAAAATAATCGTAAAAGAGAATGGCGCTTCCTCCCCAACCTCTAGATCAAATGGACCACAACTCATAATGAGAACACAATCCAACCCTTCAGGATCTTCAAGATAAACCGGTTCTTCAGTCAATCCATCAAGAGAATCAAAATGTGGATTTAATTCAGAATCTAAATCTGTATCTGGATGCGGTGTGTGGAAGAACCAGGTTTTTTCATCCACACTGATATTTGTTGTATCTCCAGCCATTAGTTTATACTGAATTTCTTCTTTATTTCTGGCCTGAGGTCTGCCTCTATTTCCGGCACAACAATTCCCATCTGATTCTCTTTCAACGACAATGGGACGATTATACCAATCAAACCAATGCCAGTCAGTCATTTTTAATGGCTCCCCAGGATATATGTCAATAATTCCATCCTGGTCAAGATCAACAGGTTCTGTTGCCAACGGTGAGTCCAGTAATTGTACACCAACAATACCGATATCAGTAGCACCGTTACTGTTACCATCAAGATCATATATCATTGCCATACTAACGGTAAGAGAATCTCCTTGTAAGTCGAATTTCTCAAAATGATATTCCATGAAATCATCCTGATTGCTATGAACTCCGGTATTCCCATTAATATCAGCAGAAACCGCATCAGCATCAAAATAAAATCCAAGAGATGTATTTTTATAATCAAATCCCCTGCTGCGGTTAAGGGTGGTTCCATCGGGCATAACCATGGCTTCACCACATAATTGTGTCCATTCCCCACCATTTTCAAAACAACTGGATTCGGTATAGAACCCTTGTTTAGAACAAACTTCATGAGGGATTTTATTGTCATTGGCATCCCGTTCGAATGCACACCAATCCCCACTTTCATTTCTAACCATCACGGTAACAAATAGTATATCCTCAGCATAGTTCACTCCATACGAATGAGCCTCAGACATCACACGTAAACCCATTGGGTAACCGGTCTGTTTATACTCAGAGTTCGTACTATTTACCAGATTTCCTCTATGTGCCCAGCGATCATCAAATTCCATATATACATCATTATCAGAAATAAATCTTCCCGGGACGTCCTCCCAGCAGTCTTTATCATTTCGTTGTCCATTACAATCAGTTAAATCTTCATTAAAATCTTCGGCCCACCAGCCTGGCCAGAATGGCTCATCTTCACTGGTTTCTTCATTAAATCGCTTTGGCCATGTTTGGGAGTAACTGCTATGTGCCAATAGTGGATATGGGTCATCCAGATCTGTCAAATCAGCTGTGCCAATCTTAACATCACCAAATATATCACCAGCTGTTACTTCAGTGCTATGTGTTAACACTCTGGATTTATTTGCTGCATGCCAGTCAGTTGGAGAACTGGGGTCTATTCGAGTGGACCATGATTCCGATACATTTGCACCATAATAAACATAGTCATCATCAGCTGTCCATTCTTCCTGATCCACACCATAATCGTATTTATCATATTCATCGGTTCTAAATTCTAATGATGGTCTATATGCCCAAGGATAAACAAGACCAATACCTTTTTTGTCATCAGAATCCCCATATGCGTTAGAATTATTTGGGTCAACATCAATTGCAAGACTTATATAGATTTCGCTTGCGATATCATCAAGACCCCATTGATGTTTATCGGTAATTTCACCGGGATTCTCCACCATCTCTCCGATAATACCTTCTTCATTTTGTTCTTCGAATACGATAGTTACAAAGTTTGTATCACCTTGAGCATACCAAGCTGTGTAGGCATCATCGGAACACCAAATTTGATTGACACCAGCAGTTCCACATTCAATCCATTCATAATTTGAGGCATAATCCTTCCCGGGTACCCCGGCGAGAAATGAAACATTAGCAAGATAGGCATATTGCCCCCATAAGCCATAAGGCTTTCCTGCATAACCGGTTGCACCACTATAATCACCCCATTCGATAAAATTACCATAATTGAATACGGCACTTTTGACTTTACCCTGTATAAGATAGCCTTTAGCCCGGTCGTTCATTGGGTTTGTTGGGAATGGGAAGTCACCAATCTTCATAAGGCCATTTCCACCGGAGCTAAAGGGATCACCTCCCCTATCATCGGTTTTGGGTTCACCCGGATAAAGTAAAGTAGTAAAAATTAATAAAACAAAAATAATTCTTTTCACGTGTTCATCCATTCTATGGTTTTCTAATTAAAATCTATTCGTACAAAGAAATTCATCTGACGAGGACTGTCATATCTCCAGGGTGTATCGTAGAATGACCCTGACAGAGTATGTTTTGTATCCAGAGGACCGTTATTAAAAACAAAATTACTAGCATTTACCGGCAGCCCAACATTCTGTGTATATAATTCACCAGGGTCATTGGGTTTGCCCGTGAGTGCATATGTATCTAATGAATTGGTGATATCCAAAACATTAAATACATCTAAACCCATTGATACTTTATATCCGGCAATCTTAATATACTTTGATAGAGATAGATTCATATTTTTATATGTCGCATTACGTTTTGAATATTTATTGCGTGTATCGGCAACTTCGTTATTTCCCTCGACAAATGATGGTGTATATGGAGCTCCTGATTGAATAAATGCTGTAATTCCGGCATTAATACCATATGGCAATCGGCTATACAATGATAATGTTAAATCATGTGTCCGGTCAAAAGGCATAAGAAATTCCTGAGAAGGTGCATCTCTAGCTTCAGCGCCGATCGCTGCCCAATCATATTCACTGTTTGCTTTGGCTACTGAGAAGGTATACTGAAGCATCATATTTACCAGCATGCCTCTGTTTTCTAAGGTGAAATCCACTCCTTTTGCTGAGCCATAATCACCATTACCAAAAACCTGATAAGTATACACACCACTACGGTAGGATTTAATAGTGGATAATTGATCCATATCTCTCACCCAACCTGCAAGTTGAAATGCCCAATTACGGGAGACTTGAATATTAAAGCCAAATTCATATTGCTGGGTCCTTGAGGCATTCATTGTGGCATTACCAACAACCCCATCAGTTTCTTCAAATAATTCTTCAGGGTCATCCAATCTATTAGTATTTAAATAGATATTCTGATATATTGGTGTCTGATAATAAACACCATAATTAAATGAGAAAGTCGCCTTATCAGTTATTACATGGGAGAATCCAAGTCGGGGACTGATTTTTGAAAACCAATCTGCCTTGGTAAACATTGTTTCCTGTTTTGCAAAACCTGCAGTTGTAGAAGCGGGTTCACCTGGATCTCTTTTGCCATTTTGATTGCTATCTTGATAATACCAAGGAATATTAGGAGATGCATTCCCAAGTGTATCTGCCCAAATTTGAGTATTATAATTCACTAAATCTGCTCGTACGCCAGCATTAATTACCATCCATGGGACTTCATAGGTATTTTGAATATACACAGATAATTCTTCAGGTTCCCTGAAATTATCCCAGGAAGAATTACCATTGGCATCAACAAATAATTCTCCCTTATCCCACTTACCATTTCCTTCACCTTCATCCGGTTCTTCCCAGCCATCATCTCCTTGTACTATTCCATCGGCGCCAGTGTCGAAGAATCGTTCTTCAAAACTCTGAGTGAATGCCTGCTGTCCTTCCCAGGGATTTTTTACCTCATCAAAATTTAATTTATGAGATTTGTAATCAATACCGGTTCGTAATTTCCAAAGATTAGTAAGTTGAGAAGTGAAATCAATTTTAACTTCATTTGTTATCGCACGAGACGTCCCATAAAACCGATCGCTGCCACCAAATACTCTGCCTTCATTCCAGCCAAAATAATAATTAGAGGACAACCACTGCAAATATTCTGGTGAAGTTGAACCACTTGATTGTTGGGTTTGATTATATTGATAAAAATAAGGATCAAGACTAAGTTGATTGAGATCATTGTCTGAATCTTCAAAAGGCACATAACTTTCGTACATATCCGGGGACAACCAATATTCACCATCTCTTTTATTTGCTTTGGTAATCATTTGTGGACCATCCCATTGGTCGTTAGTATACCCGGGCAGTGAAAGATCAGAAAACGGTTCACCTTCGTCACGAACGCCATTTTGATTAAGATCTGTGAATGGTTCTGCTACTTCCCAATTGTATTCACCTGGTGTAGCACCAAGATACCAACCAGTATTTTCATCTCGCATCGTGTAACGGATTGAATCACCTGCTTCAGACATAGAATATGGAACAACATGTTCATTGTATAAATCAGATGTACCTCTTTCTCCAGCACCATAACGTAATTCAAACCAATCAGGATATCCATCAGAATCACTATCCTTCCATCTTACACCCTGAAACTGATCCTGAACAAATCGGGAAATTCGAATCGTATAAAAAGATTTGGGTCCAAGTGTATGGTTTATCTCACCGGCTATTCTGTCTGAATCACGAAATAGCTCATTTTGCCCAACATCCCAGTACATATATCGCGGATTGAATGATTTTCGATGAGCTGCTACTGTCCAATAAGATAGATTGAATCGTAGTTTTGAAGTATAATTATAGGAAAGTTTTCCAAAAATATCTGTGGTTTTGTCGAAGCCAAATCCTCTGAATCCAGCCACATCATCCCAGGGTTGAACCAAATTATCGGCATTTTCTTGATTGAATGGATCATCTTCAATATAAGCATTATCATCAAATCCGTACACCCTGTAATTTTGATGATTAGTATATTGACCTGAAACCCAAAAATACAGTTTGTTGATTCCGGGTATTTTGCCGCCAAGTCCAAGTAAATAATCGTCGTATCCTCTTAACTCATCATATTTGGAACCAAAAGCGGATCCTACACCACTTGTCTGGTATTTGAATTTATATGAAATCTTTTCGCCCCCTGAATTGGTATGCAAATTTGATACTGCCGACATGGCGTCGCCATATTCAGCATTAAAACCACCTGGCTGCCAATCAAATTCTTTAACAGCAAAAAGATTTAATCGGGTACCATTACCAATTCCACCAAATATTGGGTTTCGAATATATAAACCGTCAATCATATAAGCAATTTCACCAGCTCTTCCACCGCGAACATGGATTTCCTCAAGACCTCTTTCTTCATGATCAGGGATGGCTTGCTGTCGGCTTTTTACCTTAACCACACCAGATTGTAAAGTATATAACTCAGTGATATCTCTTATTGGAAGTGCCTCAATTTGATCTTGGCCGATACTTACTTGTTTTGCAGTTTTCCCCTTTTCCACTAACGGTTTCACAGCTCGTACAATAACTTCCTCCCCTTCAATGGTTTCTATTGCCAATGAAACATTCAGCCATACAGTTTTATCCATTGAAATAGAAACATCGGATATTATCTTTTTCTCTTTACCAATCATGGAAAAACTAATATCATAGGACCCAACCAGAATATTTAGAAGTATATAATTCCCATCGAGGTCTGCAGCAGTACCAATTTCAAGTTCAGGAATATAAACTACACCACCTGGAAGTGGAGCGCCATCCGTATCTGTTATCTTCCCTCTAAGTGTTCCATCGGTTCCGGCCGAAATCAAAGTTATTACCAACATGAAGAGTATTAATTTTGTGAATAATTTTTTCATTATAAGTACCACTTTAATTATTGTTTGTCGGGATTGAAACCCTCTGGAATCCTGCTGTACGATGTTTCTCATATGGATCATTATCTAATGCAGGTTCGTTTTGGAATCGATCGAGCCTAATATTATGAGAGTTACCAAATAGATTTCGCATCAACCCTCCTCCAGAATTATCCATAGGTCTATATTCTTTCAATTCAATCATTGAAAGTTCTATCCACTCATGATCAGTGCCCCATGGTGCTTGATTCCAACGATAGAATACCTGTTCCTTTATTACGCCATGACCAGATGATAACCATGTAATAGTTTTCTCACCATATGCAATACCTGGTCCGATCATGGTCATTTCTAATTGATTGGTTATTTTGAAGAGATTGGTAAAAAGGGAATCTTCAGGACATTCTTCGATAGTTAAAACTTCAGCAAAATTATTTGCCTCACACACAACAACGCCTTCGCCATTAAAATGCCCCAGGACCTTTCGGGCTGGCACCAATATGGCATCGCTGTCAACAGCAAATGATTTTTGGATATAATAATCACCTACGGAAGTAACTATCGTTGTATCCATTACAAATCTTTCACCATCTCTGAAGTGATATCCCGGTGTATAATAAAGTATTTCGTCAACAGTGAAATTTTCAAACCAGAAACCTTCGCTATGTGCTCCATCTCCATCCGTATTACCCCAGAATCCAGGTGGCAGGAAATAACTTGGGTGAACGAGTTTATTAATATGAGTACCACTTTTGAGTATATGATAGTCATATTCTTTTAATAAAATACCAGGATTTGTCGACTCTTCGTATTGCCATTGTGTTTTTGCAATATAGTAGTCATTATCTTCTCCATTTATATCAATGGTCTCTATGATATTATTTGAATAAATAGTCACCATGGAATCCACATTGGCAATTTCCTTTGTTCGGTAATTCCCATATTCAATTACCATAATTATATTGTGAATCCATTCGCCGGTAATTGTACGAAGGGAATCAGCAGCACTAAAGGGCTCTCCATCACCATTAAAATCCTGAAATTCTTCTCCATCATCAAGTATACCGTTTCCTTCTCCAGTATCCGAATCTTCATAACCAATATCTCCAGGGCATAATAAATCTTCTCCACAATCAAAAAACCATTCTTCGGAGCTCACTCTTTCTAATATTCTGGGATTACTTAAATCGGGATAATTATCATATGACACCTGTAAGGAATTCGGTAAAAGAGAAGTAGTATATATTCCTTCGCCTATATCCCATACTCCATTAGCATTCACATCTGCATAACTTTCTTCATCATCCCATATTCCATTTCCGGTATCAATCGTTTCTTCATCATCCCATTCACCATTGCAATTTAAATCAACATAAGGTTCATTATTATCCCGAACTCCATCAATATTTCCTGTGATATTTCTTTCAAGATAGGGTTCTTGCAAATCAATATTTCCATTACCAAAATCTTCATAAGGTTCACCTGCGTCCCAGTTGCCATCACCATTTAAATCCGTAAATGGCTCAGCAGAATCTCCAAGACCGTTCAAATTGCAATCGGCAGGTAATCTGTATAACAATGAATCAGAACCGATAATTTTTTGTCGGATTGTAAATGTATTTTCAAACAATGACGGACCTGCTGAATACACATAAAGATTTTCAATCCATTCAGATTCATCTATATAATAGGATTCATTTTCATCAGGTAATTCCAAAATTTGCTGTTGATAAACTAATGAATCAAATGAATCGAGGAAATGTATTGTTGTATCCTGTCCTTCCCATGCGGAAGCGTCAGCCTCATATCTTTCTAATTCAAAATTCCAGATCATTTGATTTAAATGAGTGTATTGGGACGAGAATATTGATACAGAGTCTGTAATAGTTACCGTTTTTGCAATGATTGAATGCCTATCAGTATAACCATCCCAGCTCGGCGTTGATAATTCAGGGTTATCCAGGAAGGATTCTCCCACATCCCAGATACAGTTTGAATCCATATCAGAAAATCCTTCACCATCATTATCCCATTCCCCATTACCATTGACATCAATGAATCCTTCGGCGTCATCCCAGACATCATTTTCAAAATATTCAACGAGGGGTTCACCAGGGGTCCAGACATCATCACCATTCCAGTCGACAAACTCTTCATCATCATTCCACTCACCATCCCCATTTAAATCCTCAAATTGTTCATGTTCATCCCAAATATCATTATCATTGTAATCTAGAGTAATGGGTTCATCAGGGTTAAACTCTCCAAATGGAAAGTAGATATCTTCGTATGGTTCTTCTGGATCATGTAAACAATTACCATTTTCATCAATAATAAAATCACCATCCCATACTATATTTCCATCTGTATCGGTAAAAGCTTCTGCTCCATCATGGATCCCATTATCGTTCAAATCACCCGAAAAAGGGAAAGTATCACCACATTCAGGTTCGTAAACCCCATCATTACCGCAATTCGTATAAAAGTATAAAAAATTGGGGATTACTTCGATTTCTACACAATTACACCCAGAAATTGGCTCTGGCAATGATGCGTTATATACTTCAGCATATGGCTCCTGATCTGTCCAATTGCAATCATTGTTGGTATCATCATAGGGTTCGCCAATATCAAAAATGCCATCATCATTTCTATCTTCAAAAGGTTCCTCGGCATCCCATTCTCCATTGCCATTCAAATCATCAAATGGCTCGTGACCAGTCCATACGCCATCAAGGTTTACATCATCATATTCATCATCCGGTGTATAATCTCCGCTTCCATCCTCATCGGTATACGGTTCGTGTGGGTTCCAAACGCCATAATCCATATACTCTTCCGTCAATGGTTCTGGCGCTGTCCATATTCCATCGTCAATTTGTTCTTCCCATGTCTCAGCATCATTCCAAACACAATCACCATTCACATCCATAAGTCTTTCGGTGCCAGTCCAGAATCCATTGTCATCGAGATCCTCAAAGTCTTCGCCAACATCAAAAAAACCATTGCCATTTGCATCGGTAAACGGTTCGCCAAGATCCCATGTGCTGTTACCCTGATCTTCAAATGGTTCGCCATCATCATAAACGCCATTATTATTTAAATCGGTATATTGCTCACCAGGTTCACCTGGTTGGATATTGACAAGAAATTCAGGTATAGTTCTAAAATTTAATGTATCTGAGTTCGGGTCAAATAAAATGGGCTGCCTAATATCTTCCTGACTCCAGTGGTAAAATTTGACATTTACATCTTCTTCCAGATTATAAAAATATTCACTAGCGCTTCCGATGAAGTTATTATCCAAGGAAGAGTCATTGAGAGTATTAGTATTGCTGGTTACTTTATCCCCATTATCGGATGGATTTTCACATCCGCCTGATATGAATACAAGAAAACCAATAAGCATAATTATTAGGGTTTTTTTCAAAACGTAATCCTCATGTTTGAGTATTATTTAAGTGAAAGCTGATTATCTGCTTTTCCCCCGGTGGGAAGCACTCAATATTTATAACGGTTTTGTAATGATTAAAA